>Ga0105050_10004134_pt1 | contig 19514 bp, 19 predicted proteins | sample FRY01_FD_78088 | JGI IMG/M metagenome (GOLD analysis project Ga0105050, IMG submission 78088) | Freshwater microbial communities from Lake Fryxell liftoff mats and glacier meltwater in Antarctica - FRY-01 | ecosystem: Environmental > Aquatic > Freshwater > Ice > Glacier meltwater ...
ACGTACTTATTAAAAAAGCATTCCGCGCTGTTGATACCCATGGCGCCCAGTCCCTCATCCTCGGTGGTGGCGTCTCTGCCAACACACATATTCGTAATTCTTTCACTAAGAAGGTTGCCAAGGAATACCCCCACATCTCCCTCCATATCCCCACCCCCAAACTAACGACCGATAACTCCGTCATGATTGCTCTTGTCGCATATGCAAAAAAAGATGAGGAAATAAACGCAAACATTACAGCAAATGGAAACTTGTCGGTGAGCATGAAGAGATAAACTCCTGTATAAAGGCAAGAGCTACCAGCCCAGCCTCCGGTGGTTTTTGTTTTTTATTCCTCTTCCCCTCCTAAAAAACCCGTGGTACTATTTGCTTTATATGAAAAATAAGGAGGAGACTGGCACGAAAAAAGCATATATCGCACCAAATATCCCTGAGATATTTTTGAAGCCGTATGATCCTGGGGCTACTGAGGACGCGGTCTACAAGGCATGGGAGGATTCTGGCTTTTTTAACCCTGAAACATGTATTGAGAAAGGCGTCACCGCTCCGGATGCCGAGTCTTTCACTATAGTCCTTCCTCCACCAAACGTCACCGGCACTTTGCATATGGGACACGCAGCCATGCTCGCTGTCGAAGACATTATGATCCGCTACGCGCGCATGCAAGGCAAGCGAACGCTCTGGATCCCCGGTACTGACTCTGCAGCTATTGCAACCCAATCAAAAGTTGAAACTGAACTCTATAAAAAAGAAAATAAAACACGATACGACTTGGGTCGTGACGAATTCTTGACTCGCGTAAATGCTTTTGCACTTGAGAGTCAAGGAACAATCCTCAACCAACTCCGCAAGATGGGCTCTTCGCTTGATTGGTCTCGTCTTGCATACACACTCGACGAGAAGCGGTACGGTGCGGTAATGGAAGCATTTGTGCGTATGTACAATGCAGGACTTATCTATCGCGGAATGCGCATCGTCAATTGGGACCCCAAGATGCAGACAACAGTATCTGATGATGAAGTAGAACACGTCGAAACGACTGACCAGTTTTATCATCTCAAGTACGGACCGTTCATTATTGCGACTTCTCGTCCTGAAACAAAGTTTGGCGACAAATATGTCGTGATGCATCCAGACGATGCACGCTACGCAAGCTACACCCACGGACAACAGATTCCTGATATCGAATGGATTGGGGATGAGAAAATTACTGCAACCGTCATTAAAGATGAGAGTGTCGATATGGAATTTGGGACCGGTGTGATGACCATTACCCCCTGGCACGACGCTACTGACTTCGAAATTGCGGAGCGTCACGGTCTTGATAAAGAGCAAATTATTGATTACAACGGCAAGCTCCTCCCTATTGCGGGAGAATTTGTGGGCATGCACATCAAGAAAGCGCGACCGGCAATTATTGAAAAACTTCAGAAGAAAGGTCTCGTTGAAAAGATTGAAGAAAACTATGTCCACAATATCGCGACCAATAGCCGTGGCGGTGGCGTCATAGAACCACAAATAAAAATGCAGTGGTTTATTGCCGTGGATAAAGAATTCACTATTCCTCATTCAAAGATCAATGGAATTGCAAGTGGTTCGCAGACAACTTTGAAGAATATCATGCGCTCTGCCGTAGAAGGTGGACAAATCACTATACTTCCTGACAACTTCGAGAAAATCTATCACCATTGGATCAATAATCTTCACGATTGGTGTATCTCACGCCAAATTTGGTTTGGACACCGTATCCCTGTGTGGTACAAGGGTGCTGAAATATATACAGGGACTACAGCGCCTAAAAACAGTCAGGGTCTCCCAGACCCTGACTGGGAGCAAGACCCAGACACACTAGATACGTGGTTCTCCTCTGGTCTCTGGACATTCTCAACACTCGGATGGCCACACGAGACAAAAGACCTTGAGATCTATCACCCTACCGCAGTACTTGAAACTGGCTATGATATTCTCTTTTTCTGGGTGGCGCGCATGGTACTGATGAGTGGTTTCCATATGGGCGAAGTACCCTTTAAGACCGTGTACCTCCATGGAATGGTGCGCAATGACCAAGGACGCAAGATGTCAAAATCAATTGGTAAGATCATTGACCCACTCGACATGATTGCAAAATATGGTGCGGACGCCACACGCCTCTCCCTCATCGTCGGCGCCACCCCTGGCACCGATATCAGACTTTCCGAAGACAAGATCAAGGGTTATAAACACTTTGCAAATAAGATTTGGAATGTCACTCGGTTTGTACTCACCAATACCGAAGGAGCTTCTCTTGAAAGACCCGCTTCCCTTTCAGCTCGCGACGCAGAGATTCTTGCAGAGCTTAGTGCGACCGTTTCCGATATTACCAAAGATATTGATGAAAACAGATTCTACCTTGCTGCCGAAAGAGCATACCACTACGTGTGGCACGAACTCGCCGATAAGATTCTCGAGGAATCAAAACCTATCTTAGGTGGCGACGATGCACATGCAAAAGCGTCACGCCAGTATGTCCTCTATGCCTGCCTCGTTACTTCTTTGAAACTCCTTCACCCATTTATGCCCTTTGTAACCGAAACTATTTGGCAAAATCTCCCCGAGAAAGAGAGTGAGTTCTTGATGGTCGCGAAGTGGCCTGTATAAAATCTATCAGTACTACATACGGTCTGATACAATACGTGCATGGACGGTATACAGATAACTCCCTTTATGATTACCTTTATGATTCCCTTTGTGGTAGCGTTTTTGGGCGGACTTATTCCTGCTCTTTTTTGGCTGTGGTTTTGGCTTCGCGAAGACAAAGTACACCCTGAACCAAAAACACTCATCGCCTCGGCATTTGTTGCCGGCATGGTGGTGGTTATTCCTGTGTTTATTCTCCAAAAATATGCTCTTGATAAATTTCAAGACTTTTCGCTCGTCTTTGTGTGGGTGGTTACTGAGGAGGTGCTAAAATATGCAGGTGCACTCATCGTGGTGTTGTGGAATAAGGCGGTCGATGAACCACTAGACGCAATCATCTACATGATCACGATTGCCCTTGGGTTTTCTGCTCTAGAAAATATGCTCTTTATTTTTACACCTCTCCTGCAACACTCCTACACTGAGTCATTCATCACGGGCAACTTTCGATTTCTTGGTGCGACACTAATCCACGTCCTCGCCTCAGGTACCGTCGGTGTGACCATGGCACTCGCCTACTATCGTTCCAAAACAGAGCGTGTACTATGGAGCACCTTTGGCTTATGCCTTGCCATTCTATTGCACTCTCTCTTTAATTTTTTTATAATGGAAGGAAGCGGAGAAACTATTCTCACGGTTTTCCTATTCGTCTGGATGGGAGTTATCTCACTCTTCTTGATATTTGAAAAGGTAAAATTATTACAAAAAATTCATTCTCGTTAATATAAAATCTGTATGTTTCGAAAACCATCATTTCTTGAACGGCTCATGGGCTCTGCACACACAGAGGAGTATGCGGACGAGCATGAGGAGACTGCGCAATACCTCCCTCCCGAAGGCGCTGCGCACTGGGACGAAGAGTCAAAACATGACGACACACCCCAAGAGGGCGAACTCCCTATTGACATGTATCGCACTGGCGACCATATCGTGATCCGCGCGCTTGTTGCGGGGGTAAATCCTGACAATCTCGATATTGCTATCACACGCGACACGGTCACTATCCGTGGCTCGCGTGACGAGGATCAGGAGGCTCCTGATGAAGACTACCAGTTTCGAGAACTCTATTGGGGAAGCTTCTCTCGCACCATCGTACTTCCAGAAGAAATTGTGATAGATGAAGCTACCGCAAAAGAAAAACACGGTATGCTCATTATCACGCTTCCTAAGGTAGATAAGGACAGAAGTACGAGGCTTAAGGTGAAGCCTCATTAGCGCCGGTTTTTTGGCGTCAGCTCACATCAGTATTTTCATTTGCTAAAGCATGAAAATACTGTGTGGCTCCTACCCGGCCTCGGCTGTCGCTAAAGCGACATGCCTCCGGCTCACAAAAAGCCAAAGACCTGCCACAAGGCAGGTCTTTTTGGCGTTTTTGTGCTTGGGGCCGGGCTCGAACCGGCGACCCCTTCCTCTTCAGGGAAATGCTCTACCAACTGAGCTACCCAAGCAAATGAGAACCAAAGTGGATGCTTGTATACATTTTGTTCGAATGCAGCTTGAGCAAGGTTTCCTTACCCAAGCAAATGAGAACCAAAGTGGATGCTAGCTCACCCAGCACTACCACTTCTCAAAGATAGTACCAAATGCTTTGACTCCAGGCAATTCTTGCATACCTTGACTAAATTGACCATAGGATGCTCCGAGTGCCTCAAAATAAGGCCCCAGCACATAGAAGTAGAAGGCAAACGGCACCCCGATCAATATCGCATACCACAACAACCGTAGTATGAGCTCAATGATACCAATACGGCGGATACTCTTCAGCGTCTTTCTATTCTCTTTTCCAATAGCCAGATTCTCTTCAAGAAGTTTTTTTATCTCTTCGTGTTCATTGAGGAGCATAAGCATTAGTATACCAGAGGTGCGTGCAGGCAAGAAAGAAAACCTTTCGCTCTAGTGGGCTTTGTCGCTGCCTCCGCTCTGCACCGCCTACAAATATTTTTTCAGAGCTTCGGGAATATAGGGTACAAATGGTTTAGCAATACACTCTTTAATGACAGCTTTTACTTTTTCATCTTTTGCGAGCGACAGGTATTTCTCTGTGGACATTTCACCGACATACTCAATTCCAAGGAATTCATATTCGGGGATCATTTCCCAGTCATAGGGTTGAGTGATTTCGATGACCTCAATCGGGATAACTTTGTTCTCGGAAATCCATTCAGTTGACCTCACCCACTCCCCGACCTCAAAATCTTCTCTTATGACTTCATAAAAATTACTGCCTGCAAGGACGTAAATATATCCCTTCAGGTGAGCACCTAAAAGGATTCTGTGTTCTTCGTGGATAAGACGATGATAGATGGAAGTCCCGACATCTTTCCTCGTTTGTATGTACGTTTCTGTGGGTTCGTAGCAAAAAGCATTAGATGGTTTATCGGAAGCGAACACTACGGGCATTCCATATTCATGCGCCGATCCGTGAGCTCCGTGCTTGCTGTTAAATGAAGGGTCAAGCTCTTCTATTTTCTTTCCACTCGAATGAAAAAGAAATTTCTTCGTGCACGGCCTTACTTCGATGATTCTAAATTCGTCAGGAGCAAATGATTTAAAGTGGTGGCTCTGTAGCATAAACTGCGGATTCTATATTATGGTGCCCTCGACAGGAATCAAACCTATATCTACCCCTTAGGACGGGGCTGTTCTATTCATTGAACTACGAGGGCTGGTATAGTTTTTGTTATCTACACAAAAACCAACAATCCACTCTACCATAAAATCAAAAAGAGCCTCATATTGAGGCTCATTTTGATTTTTCTGAGAATTACGAAATTGCGAGGAGTTCTGAAATCTTCTTCTGGTCAAAGCCAACAATGACATCGTCCCCGATAACGATAACCGGTACTCCCATCTGTCCTGTCATCTCTACCATTTCTTTGCGCTTCTCCATATCTTCACCGACGTTGTAATCCGTAAAGGCAATACCTTTTTCGGCGAAAAAATCCTTTGCCGCATGACAAAAGTGACATGACGCGGTGCTATAGATGTGAACTTCTTTTTGCTCCATATGTTTCTGTGTAATAACTCGTAATGAGATTCGTAGTATAGCATTTAGATTTGGAGAGGTACAATACGCGGTGCGGGATGGGAGAATCGAACTCCCGACTCAACCTTGGGAAGGTCGCGTCCTACCACTAAACTAATCCCGCATGTGCCAAAAATACTACCACAAAAAACTCCAGAAAGAGCCTTTCTCGTCTTCACTTTGCACGATCGGTGTTATCGTGGCTTTTTTATCCTCAGCACTCTCTAAAATCACCACCACCTGCTCCCCTTTTTTTGAAACTTCATAGCGGTCGCGTATCTCCTCTTCAATCCCACGGTCACTATGCAAGTGTGCGACCTCCGCCTCGAGCGCAGATGCTTTCATCTTAAGCACATCAAGCTCGCGAGAAAGCGTTTCTCTTTTCCCTGCCATCTCGCGCTCAGAGAGATACCGCGCATAGACGCTTGTCGATAGGAGTGCAGAAAAAAGAAAGAGTCCTACGATCATTGGTGTGGAGTACAGATACCCTTTCAGTTTTCTTTTTTCATGAAAATCGAACACTATGGTATTATAGCAGGCATTAGAAGTACATTTATATGCTTTACGAAAAAAGAACCCGAACTATCGTCAAGTGGGTCTGGATAGTGATCTCTATTGTGATTATTTTTAGTATGGTTGCCAGTGCATTTGTTGGAGTATTCTAGAGCATGTCCTGAAACCCCATACACTTCGTTGCGCTTCTCTCTGGAGTCTCAGACCACGCTCTTCTACTTACTCATTGTCCCGCACCATTTTCATAAATACCTCGTGTGGAATTTGCACCGCTCCGGCATTTTCTTTCATACGCTTTTTGCCCTTCTTCTGTTTTTCACGAAGTTTCATTTTTCGTGTAATATCTCCGCCGTATAAATGTCCAGTCACATCTTTTTTCATGGCAGACACGCTGCGGGAAGAGATAATCCGCCCCATCGCGCGCCCCTGTATTTTCATCACAAACATCTGCCGTGGCAACACCCTATGGAGTTTCTCCACCACTGCCTGCGCATCAAGCTCTACTCGACGCACTCCTACCACACGCGAAAACGCAGGGACCACTTCATCTGCAACAAGGACGTCGAGACGCACCACGTCTGCAGGACGCAAATCAAGAATTTCATAGGAAAGAGAGGCGTAGCCTGAAGTCGCATTTTTAAGACGGTCAAAGAAATTACGCATAAGTTCACGCAATGGCATCTCAGCTTCCATAAGTGTCCGCCCGTCGCCAAAGACCTCTGTCGCACCTAAGACTGCCTCATGCTCATACAAAAGCGTCATAACCGATCCTACGTACTCTGGAGGCATAATAATACGTGCGAGCACCCACGGCTCACGTACCGAGACCTGGGCACCGTGCTCAGGAAAGCGTGACGCTGCATAGATATGCTCTACCGTACCATTTGCCCAAGTGACCTCGTACGCGATTGAAGGTGAGGTGATGACGAGCTCTAAGTTAAACTCACGACGTAAGCGCTCGGCAATAATTTCTAAATGAAGCATACCTAAAAAACCACAACGAAACCCCCGCCCAAGGACTCCTGAGGATTCTTCTTCATAGGACAGTGACGAGTCTGAAAGCTTGAGACGGTCAAGCGCCTGACGCAACAGAGTGAAGTCGTCAGCGCTTTCTGGAAACACTGACGCCCACACCACTGGCTTAGGTTGCATATATCCCATAAGAGATGATGCTCCACTACGTTCACGGATGAGCGTATCTCCCACAGACGCAACGCCAGGCTCTTTAATACCTGTTACAATATAGCCAATTTCCCCCGGCCCCAGCACATCAATAGGACGCTCTTCGGGTGCCAAAAATCCCACCTCAAGCACCTGAAAACCTTTTTTTGCTGCAAGAAACTCAACACGATCTCCTTTGCGAACCTCCCCATCAAACACACGAAAGAAAACAATTACTCCGCGATGGTTGGAATATTGAAAATCAAAAATAAGACCACGAAAGCTATCAATCTCTGGCACACGCGGAGGCGGTATCTCACGACAGATAACGTCCAATAGTTCTAAGACCCCCTCGCCTGTTTTACCTGACACCACGCGAATACTCTCCGGGGTGCACTCCAAGAGTTTTACAATTTCCTGACGAATTTCATCGGGACGCGCATTCGGCATATCTATCTTCGTAATGACCGGAATGATAGTGAGCTTTTGCTCACGCGCCATCGAGAGCGTCGTGAGCGTCTGCGCCTGGACACCTTGGGTCGAGTCTACAAGAAGGAGCACTCCCTCGACAGCCTTAAGCGCGCGCGACACCTCATACGAAAAGTCTATATGTCCTGGAGTATCAATCAAATTGAGCTCGTAGGTGGTGCCTGCATAGGTGTACTGCATGCGTACCGGTTGCATCTTGATAGTAATCCCCCGCTCGCGCTCAAGCTCCATCGAGTCCAAGACCTGCTCTTTCATGTGACGCACATCAACCGTATGGGTGATCTCAAGCATACGATCGGCAAGCGTCGACTTGCCGTGGTCAATGTGGGCGATAATAGAGAAATTCCTAATCTGCTTCATGAGCCATCACTCTACACAAAATTGTTCTAGAGTGCTAATGTATCAACTTCGTCTGGACCAAAGATCCGCACAAAGAGAGGTCGTTTGCGTAATGAAGACCAGAGCTCTTTGAGTTCGGGGCTTTTCATCACGTAGAGTAACCCAATGACCACGCTGAGACCTACAACTCCCGCAATAAATCCTTGCAAGAAAATGCCTATGAATGTCTCTTTGCGAATACCGTACACTAAGAGATTAAGGACGATGTATGCGGAAAGACTTCCTATAAGTGTAGCGATCACCGCACGTAGACACGTTGCAAAAAGTTGCTGTACTGGTAGAGCAAACATACGCACAAAGAGAAACAATAGTACGCCCATATGGACGAGCTGTACGATAGAATACCCAAAAGCCAGCATCATAATCTCAGCGCCAGGCACACCCTCCACACGCATGAAAACATCGAGCGCATGCGCAAAAGGCGGTTGCGTCATATATGCACCGTACAGTGCGAGCGACACAACAAGCGTCATCGCTGACGAAATAACTGTGACAATAAAAGGTGTCCGCGTATTACCCCCAGCATAATATGCGCGCACAATGAGAAGCGAGACCGCTTGTCCGATAAGTGAAACTAGAAATAATGCGAGCGTCGCAGCAGTGAGGCGCGTATCATTCCAATCAAAAGAACCTGAGCCAAGAATAACGCGCACAAATTGCGCACGCACCACAATGAGAAGTCCCACGATAGGGATTATCCAAAAAACCAAGTGCCGAAGTGCCGTTTCTACTCGCTCTACAAATGCGAGACGGTCTCCTTTTGAAAAGAGTTGCGCCAAAAGCGGGAACGCTGCGACCGAATAACTTACCCCAATAATAGCGAGAGGTACCGATTGCAGGTTGAGTGCCAATTGGAAAATAGACACCGACCCCACGGCCATAGCGCTCGCAATGCCGGCAAATGCCAAGAACACTACTTGATTTAAAGAGAGTGTGAGCGCTCGTGGTACTGAATTCATCAGTACTGACATAAAGGACTTCCTGTCGATATGCATCGTGAGAGTTGGCGAAAGAGGGCTCTGTAGAATAAAAGGTAGCTGTATGAGTAAGTGCAGAAAGGCACCCAATACTACGCCCCACACCACACCCGAAAGTCCGAACGCAGGATACAGAACGATGACACCAAAGATAATACCGCCATTATAGAGAAGAGGGCTCAGTGCGTACAGTACGAAGCGTTGTCCCAACTGAGTAATGACCCCACACAAGCTCGATATACCTAAAAACAGTGGCTGTATCAACAAGATACGCATGAGTAACACCAGTGTCGCATGATCCTCTCCCACAAATCCTGGAAAGAGAAATTGGGCGACAGGACTCGCGAAGACACCCAAAAGAAGCGCCACGAGAATATATGCCCCCACAAACACCGTGAGCACTCCTGAAAGGAGTGCTCTGGCACCATCAATATCTCCTTTCTCGGTTTTTTCCGAAATAAACGGAATAAGTACGTAGACCGAGAGTATTGATGCGAAAAGTACAAATAATACGTCAGGGATTTTAAAGGCGGCGTAATATATATCAAGTTCCGTACTTGCACCAAAGTGGTGTGCGAAGAGACGGTCACGCACCAAGGCCAATACTTGTGAGCCTACCGCAAACAGCGCGAGAATATATGCAGACTGATGCAACCCTCGTATCTCAGAATACACCGACTTAAACACACGCTGCATGTTCCTCCTTACTACTCAGTCGTCTTATTGGTGTTGGCATTAGCAGGAGTAAGCGCAGGAGTCTTTGGCGCAGCGCCAGACGTCACTGGTTCCTTTGTGGCAGATGTTTCAGAGGTCTCTGCAACAGGAGCTACAGCAGGACTGAGTGATTCTCCTCTATCAAGGCGACCAATAAGCGCTTGCACTTCTGTATTATCTGGATTCAACGCAAGTACTTTTTTAAGTTCTTCTTTTGCTTCATTTTTCTTTCCCAGTTTGTCGTACGCAAAGGCGAGGAAGTACCGTGCATTTGCATAATCTGGACTGAGCTCAGTTGCGCGTGTAAGTGACCGCTTTGCATCTTCAAATTGACTATTAGAGAGTTCCAAAACCCCCAACTGGAAGAACCTCACAGGATTATTAGAATCGAGAAGCGCAGCAGCTCGTGTAGACTCTATTGCAGCCGGCACGTTTCCTTCAGAAATTTCAATCTGCGCAAGGATGTACATAGCGTCAGTGTAGTTTGATTTGAGCCCAATAGCGCCCATGATGTGCTCACGCGCTTTTATAGCATTACCCTTCAAAAGCTCCACCTCCGAAAGCATCACTAAACGCGAGGGGCTTTGCGGATCTAGTTCGCGCGCTTTTTCAAATGCTTGCACCGCAAGCTCATAGGCATTTTCCATATTGAGTGATACTACCTCAGCATACACACGTCCCAAGGTCTCCCAGTTTTGAGGATCAGTACCATCGAGTGCGACAGCTCTCCCTGCGGCATCAAGTGCGCTACTCAGTGCCTGCTCAAATGCTGCTTGTGCTTCAAGTCCACCCTTATTTTCCTGCATGATCCTCCGCACCTCGTCCTTCTGATAGAGAGCGATACGTCTTGGGAAGGCATCGTCTGGAGAAAGCGCAAAGGCATTACTGATACCCTGAAGTGCTCCTGGTATATTCGTATTTGTGTCGAGTGCATTCGCAGCAGAGACATAGATATATGACGCAGTGAAATGGCGACCCATAAAATACAAACTTCCTACAGACCCCACAACGATAAGTACCGTCACCGCAACAGTCATAAACGCCGTACGTTGATTACCCATGAGCTGACATGTCCGCACACCCTGAGGCATAATGATTTTTCGCGCTGCAAAAAACAGACCTGTACAGAGTGCCGCAAGCAGGAAGAGCACAGGACCAGGAACATAGAGAAACGACATACCCCATAGGTAGACACTTGCGACAAATGACGCGAGGGCAATAAAGTACCAGAGGGTGTCCGCGTGGACGTTCTGCCAGAATGTCCGCATGCCCACAAAGAGTAGCGTGGCGAAAAAGACGATCCAGAGTAATCCTCCTAGAAGTCCTTGTGTAATGAATACGGTGGGTATAAAGCCATATCCTGCCTGAAAGCTGGTGTTCCAAAAAATCGTTGAGTTAATTGAAATGTCATGATACTGGCGCCACGCATCAGCAAATTTGTTTGGGCCAACACCAAGGAGAGCGCTCTCTTTATAGACCTCTTTTGCGATACCTACCGTTGCCTCAAAAGAAGGACGTACTTCAATATACGAAATACCGGTTAGTTGGGATACTGCACTACCCACAGCAGTGCCTCCTAATACAAAGACCATAGATACAAAGAGCACAGCGAGTGAAACCGCGAGTGAGAGTGCCGACTCAGAAGTTTGCGGCACAGGCACTTGGGAAGTGTTAAATTTTCCGCGTGTGAGTCCATACAGAAGTATAATGAGGCTCACCAACCCAAGCACTATGAACACCACTCCGAAGTTGATGATAGCGAGCATGACGAGTGAGAGCACAGTGATCACTGCAAAAAAGACACGCCCCACAAGACGAAGTGAGAGTTGCTCGAGCGCAATCATAGATAAAATAATAATGAGCCCGAAGAAGACAGCAAGGCTATTCCATTCACTAAAAGGTGATAACACGATATTGCTTCCGAAAATACCGAGCGAAAGCGCTTCAGGACCCAGGAAGACGCGCACTATGTGGAAAAGTCCCAAAATAAGTCCACTGCCCGCAAGGAGAAGATAGAGACGCACCACCAGTTTTTTATCCACACCAATACCGGACCACACCGTCATCGCAAGCGCCATAACACCCACAAAGAGCGCTGAGTTGACATTCATCTCACTCCCCCAAAACGAATCGAAAAAGTCCCCTGAGAAAAAAGCGGAAATCGTTGCAACAATAAAGGCTACCCACATGAGCACGATCGGGAGCTCAAAGCGTACACGCACGACACCTTGACGTAACACTGAGAAAGCAAAGAAAATAACTACCAGAAACAGACCGACAGAGGCAACGAAAATTTTTGTCTGCGGAACAGAGACAAATATCGAAGGAATAAAAATAAGTGGCAAGAGACCAAACACCAAGAGGCCAACGGTACGCGCTATAGAGAGTAGTTTTCCCGCAACTACATCCACAGGACCTTCATTAAAATCGTGTGTAAGCATATCTCTCTCACCTTTTTATTATGTGTATACATACATCATACCACTAACGCAATACAGCTCCGAGTAGGAGCTGTGTATACGAATGTCTATAAGCCGAATTCTGTACGCACATACATTATATGTATATGTATATATGTGCGCGGTGAATATCTATCTAGGCATGTAGTTGCCTACATTCTCAAGCGGCACTTCCCGAGACATTTTTTGTCTTTTTTAAAAAAGACAAAAAATGTCTCGGGACACGGCCTTGCACACTGGTAAGGATTTAGCCGTTTCACCTCTCTGGTCACCCAGAAAGCTTATCTTCAGTGCCTTACGGAACCGAAGATAGTTCCTTTCTTTCGTTGGAACCGTCTCTGCTCGCACCTCTCAGGTTGCCCTGTGTGGGTGTTACCCACTACCATTCTCACCTGCCTTACGGCAGGTGGTGTGTTCGGACTTTCCTCTCTCAGAAATTTCTTTCATAAGAGCATTCACCCGACATCGTATATATTGTACCATAAAATATCTAGTTCTGCAACTTCGGCACGGGGACATACCCTGGCACCTCAACCCTATCCCCCACACGAATATTAAAAGATGTTGCAAAGTATGAATTTGTCTCAATCACAAAACGCACAGGCCGAGGCGGTTCAAAAGTCTTTGGGAAGCTGTCTGGTAGAGCATTTTCTTCAATGGAAACAATGATGCCATCGGCGTCCACCCACATAATATCAATAGGGAAAAGCATGTCTTTCATCCAGATGCCATGGTATCCATCTTCCGGAAAAATAAAAAGCATTCCTTCGGTAGGAGCAAGTGACACCGTACCTGAGAGACCCTTACGCAAATCCTCTGACCGAGTGAGAACTTTTACCCGCAGTGGTACTTTTGTATTAAAGGTGGCGTTGAGCATAGCGGGGTCAGAAGAAATCTGCGGGGGCAGTGTAAAGAAGTAATTCGTGCCTGTATACCACCGATACCCCACTAACCCTGAGGCAAGGATAAGGAGTACTACAAAAAATCGATACCATTTTTTTCTTACCATCGCCAATACATATTTATGACTAGTATACTATCTTACGTCGCCCGAGCAATGCAAGGTAGTCAATGCTACTAAAATCTTTTCCGTACCACTCCGAGAGTGTTCATGAAAAGAGAGCTTGCTTTTCTTTTTTTGACATGCGCTTTATATCCGCTTCTCGCGAAAGCGCTCCTCCTCGCGTAAATCCTTTTTCAGAATAGACCAGTCGCACCGGTCGTCGCCCCCGTGTGTACCGAGCACCACTCACACCACCATTATGCGCAACAATGCGTTTTTCTAGATTATTTGTAGACCCGCAATACAGCGTGCCATCCACGCACTGTAGGATGTAGACGAAATACTCCATAGAGATCAGAGCTTCCCAAGCTCCTTCAAGTCTTTGTCCGGGAGATACAGCACCAGTATGCCGAGCACAATACCAAGAAGAGCGAGTGGTATCTGATTCCCATCAAAAAAGACACCGTCAAGCCAGTCGAGAATATACCAAATCCCCCGCCAGATCAAAACGATCCCTAAAACAACACCCAAATTACGAGCAAAATACCTAACACCATGATGCGACGAGTTGATGAGAGACATATTTTCAGTATATAGCAATCCTCTCGAAAAATCTTCTTTCCGAAAAACGATTTTCAATTTTGGCGGAGGATGTGAGATTCGAAACTTACAGTTTCAGTACCCCAATTGGATTTTCTGATCTGGAGAGGATGTGAGATTTTCGCTCCTTACAGGAGCAGTACCCGTTGTCGCTCTTTTTGCAATAGATTTCTTGAATGAGATTCAACAGAAATCTTAGATGCCCCTTGAGGGTGCAAAAGAGCTGGCAACGGCTTCGAATCTCACACGGAAGCGCCCCGCGCTTCCTATCCTCCTTCACTCACTACGTTCGTTGCGGAGGATGTGAGATTCGAACTCACGGGCCTGTTACAGCCGACAGTTTAGTAAACTGTTGATTTAAACCACTCATCCAATCCTCCTTTTTTGAACGTCTCTACTATACCCTTCCTGTTTCTTTTTTGCACTTCTCTATACCTATCCCTTCTTGCCTATGTGTGACCCCGCCACCCAACCAGTGGACCAGCAGAGCTGGAGGGAAAAACCTCCTGAGGGACGGTTTATGTGGAGGAGGTCACCTGTGACAAAGAGGTTTGCTATTTTTTTAGAGCGCATCGTCTTCATATCTATTTCTTCGAGTGGTACTCCGCCGTCAGCTACCACTGCCCGATCAAACCCCATAAGCCCTTCTATAGTGACGGGGAGTTTTTTAATAAGGTGTACCAAATACTTACGATCTTCTTTAGTAACTGAGTGCACTTTTGTTTCTATATCCATTCGCTCCGACAGGATCGTGAGCACCCCCTTATGCACCCCTTCGCCCACAATATCTTTCATGCTGTTTCTGAGTGACTTATTTTTATGCGCGTCAAAGGTGGCAATAACATATTTTTCCAGAGCACCCAGATCCATATGCGGACAAGCATCAATGGTTGCAGTCACTATTCCACTATGCAAAAGATCTGCGACTTTGTGTGCGCTATTTAAAATAAGGGGACCAGAGAGACCAAAGTGAGTGAAAAGAATTTTTCCCGAGAGCGCGAAACTTTTTTTATCATCCACATAAAAAGTTATCTTCATTGAAGTCAAAGACACTCCTGCAAGGTCTTTGATCCACTGCTCTTTGACTGCAATCGGCACTATAGTCGGCGTGGGTTTGACCATTGTATGACCAAGTGACGCAAGCCATGTGAAGCCATCTCCCGTGGAGCCCGTTTCAGGATGAGAAAGACTTCCTGTCGCAATGAGGTATTCTCGTGCGGCAAAGACTTCTTTGCCGCACGCGACCGACTCTATCACACCCTCTTGAGTATTTATTTTCGTGACCGTCATACCGGTACGTACTTCTACCCCACCTTTTTTTACATATACTTCGAGGACTTCAACTACATCTCCCGCATTGTGCGTATGCGGAAATGCGCGCTTTCCTGCTTCTATGACGAGTGGCAAATTTCGTGATTCAAAAAAAGTGAAGGTGTCCTTCATTCCAAATTGCGCAAAGAGTGAATAGAGAAATTGCTCAGCATCTCCGTAGTTTTTTAAAAGCTTTCGCTCGTCTTCTTCAGCGTTCGTGATGTTACAACGACCACCTCCCGAGATGCGAAGTTTCTCTCCCAGTTTTTTATTTTTCTCAAGCAACAAAACCCGCGAGCCTCGCTCGCCAGCTCGTCCCGCGGCCATCATCCCTGACGCACCACCACCTATTACTATGAGGTCGTATTTTAATTCCATTACAATTACTGTGAAAGTATCTTCAGATACTCCTCTCTTGAAATACCGAGGACTCTCAAGTTATTCAGAATAATAAATGCAGGCAAAGAAGTATCACGCGGTATTACTAAGGGTCGTTTTATCCCTGCTTTCCAGTAAATCCGATGATCTCCTTTTTCTCTTTTGAATTCACATCCCACCTTCATCAGAAATTTTTCAAACTCTTTCCAGTGAATCGACTAAATGCGTGGCATACACTAGGTAAAAACGGGTGTCCTGAAGCCAATTATTTCAGAAGAAATCACTTTTGGAGGAGTCCACTTTTTTTGTACCTTTTTCCAACCGAGTTCTGTGAGTACAGCATCTGCTGTTTTTGCCTCAAATATTTCTTCCAAGAAAATAGAGACAAGTTCCGCAAAGTGTTTTCTTGCTTCTTTTTCTGATGCGCCTGACGTAGAGATATCAAGCGCAGGAGTATACGCCACAAAACGCTTGTTTTGCTTAGTGATTACCACGGGGAGATTTAATACTGAGGTTTTACTTCCAAACATACCTACATACTAACAAAGCAATCTTCCTTTTACAAACCCGCCTCTTTAAAAAACAAACCGAGGTGTGCGATATGTTCTTCGAGGCTCACGCCTAGTTTTTCACAGCCGTACCGGATATCTTCTCGCTTAATTTTTGGGGCAAAACCGAGATCTTTAATACGCTTCATAATGGAGGACGCTTTCATATCGCCATACGGCATGGGGTTTAATTTCCCATAGGCATAAAAAATCCCACAGATTTCATCACACGCAAAGAGTGCCGCGGCGAGCTGTGTATTCGGCTCTGTGGTAAAGCCATTATAGTTGAGCGCATGCGCTTCGACAGCGTGGATAAAACTCTCAGGATACTGCCACTGCGCAAACCACTTCAAAGACTCTCCTGGGTGCAGTGTGGGATGCTCTTGATAATCAAGATCATGCAGGTACCCCGTCAAAAACCAAAGCTCGGGATCTTCTCCAAATTTCTTGGCATATCCTTCTACCGCAGTACCGACCATGAGCGCGTGGTGCCTCTGGTACACATCGGTGACGTGTGTAAAAAGTAATTCCTCTGCTTCTTTTCTTGATGGGAGCATAAAGGAAATATACCACAAAACATGTTTTCAAATATTTTAGCCCCTTCACTCACTACGCTCACTGCGGAGGCGGCGAGATTCGAACTCGCGAGGGGTTGCCCCCTACACGCTTTCCAAGCGTGCGCACTCGGCCACTATGCGACGCCTCCATGCGACTTATATAAAATACAGGAAAATGGGAGAATATAAAAGCATAAGGGCGGTTCGCGCTGCGAACCGCCCTACCCACATTCAGGAAACTAGCCCTTGACGAACCAGTACTTCTCGCGATGCCCTCCCGGTTTGGCCTTCTTCCGGCCAACGATCTCCCCTCCGCCTTGCGCCATGAGTGCAGGATGGTCGTCATCCATCACTTTAATCTGCACCTCCTCCGGCGGAAGAATACGGTAATCGCCCGTATAGAACGCCCTCTCGGCAGCAGTGCCCGCTAAGGCCACTTCTTGAACAAACATGGCTCACCTTTCCCTTGGACGTCGGCTTCGTTGATATTGAACCGACCAGACTATCGTACCTCAAGACCCCGCAAGGCTGCAACTCGCTCTTCCACAGGAGGGTGTGTCATAAAAAGACCGCCGATTTTCTGCCCAAAACTGCGCTTGCCTGGTGCTCCGGTAGGATCCGCTATAAAAAGGTGTGCCGTTGCATGACTCTGGCGTTGCATTGGGATACCTGCACGAGAAATTTTTTCGAGCGCTGAGGCAAGACCTTCTGGATAGCGTGTCAAAAGTGCCCCTGAAGCGTCTGCGAGAAATTCACGCTTGCGTGATATTGCCATCTGAATAAGTTGCGCAGCGATAGGTGCCAATATCATACCCACAACAGCCACGATCATAAAAATGGCACTGCCCTTATTGTCACCGCCACGGCTACCTCCAAAAAGAGAAAAGCGCATGAGAAGATCCGCGAGTATGGCCACAAAGCCCGCGAGCACCACCGCAACCGTCATCACCAGCATGTCACGGTTACCGATGTGTGCGAGTTCGTGCGCGACCACTCCTTCAAGCTCTACCTTGTCGAGTGTAGTAAGCAGACCGCTCGTAACGGCAATGACTGCATGCTCTGGATTGCGTCCCGTCGCAAATGCATTGGGAGCAGGATCATTGACCATGTAGATCTTTGGCATAGGAAGCCCTGCGGTTATTGCGAGATTTTCCACAATGCGATAGAGCTCTGGGTTATCTTTCATTTCCACAGGATGAGCACCTGTCATTTTAATAACGAGTTTGTCAGAGAACCAATAGCTTCCAACATTCATAAGAAGTGCAAAAGCAACAGCAATATAGAGGATAAAGGGATTACCCATATAGATACTCGCTCCCCACCCAATTGCCATAACACCAATGAAAAAGAAGCCCATGAGCAGGTAGGTTTTGGTGATGTTTTTTGATTGTTGTGTGTAGAGTGTTGCCATAATTTCCTTAGTACGCCTCAGTTCTGAAATGGTTTTTATTGAATAGGTGGGACCAGTGGAACAGTGCCAGAAGCTTGTGGTGGTTTTGTAGTACCCAATATCTGTCCCAACAATTCTGCATTGAAGTTGGTCGTTGTTGGGATTGTATTATCTGTAGCGTACACATACAGGAGCACTCTCAAAATACTTTCAAGAGATGCGTGTACCAATATCGCAACAAAAAACCACAGAACAACCAGCATCCACAGCGCTATAAGGAGCCACACCACCATCAGACCAGGCATCATGTCAGAAGGTAGAGCGATCAGAAAAACGCTTAATCCAATAGCTGAGACTACTACTGCGAGATGTGCACAAAAAAAGACAAGTCCAAGAGAAATATTGCTCACCAATGTCTCACCCCATGTCTTACGAAATACAGCACTCGAGTGCCTAATAGCATTAGGAACATTCTTCTTATCAAGCACAATAGCCTGCACCGTGAAGTATGTGAGGACCGTCCATGCAACACCTAAAAACCATGTCACGATCTTTCCTAAAATTTGCGACCTCTCAGCAATAGCGCCCAGTATGATACCCACCGTACTCGTTATCATAGCCCAAAGGAAGAGTGCCGGAGCGTGAGATAGCGCAACGCTGAGAGCGCTTCCCAAGGTGGCGTCACCCCCACGTATGCGCGTGTACACCATATGGGTAATTCCTGCTTGTGAAAAAGCGATGCTAAAGGCACCGATCATGTATATGCCAAACAAAAACAAATACACCATAATATTTTCTTGTGTGGTGAGATCCTCACCTTCGGAACCAAAAGCAATCCATCCTGCAAAGAATGCAAAGCTAAGAATTCCTATAAAGAAAATCTGGAAGAAAAGCATTATGACGGGTAACGCCACAATCTCTTTGTCGGCACGAAGAAAACGAAAAGATTCTTTGAAGAGAAGGATGCTGGCACGAAATCTGCCAATATGTTGCCCTCCGATTATGATGGGCTCGCGTTTTTTTCCGAACATATTAGAACTTTACCGCTACTGGTTCTTTTGCTGCCTGCTCACCTTCTCCAAGCTCAAAGTATTCCATTGCCTTAAAGCTGAAAGCATTTGCAATAACGTTGCCAGGAAATGACTGAACGCCGATGGCGAGGTCGCGCACATTGCCGTTGTAGAAACGACGTGAGGCTTGAATTTTGTTTTCTGTATCTGAGAGCTCGCGCTGAAGTTCGAGAAAGTTTGTATTTGCTTTGAGGTCTGGATAATTTTCTGCAATGGCCATGAGGCGTCCGAGAGCTTGCCCGAG
>Ga0105050_10004139_pt1 | contig 19505 bp, 32 predicted proteins | sample FRY01_FD_78088 | JGI IMG/M metagenome (GOLD analysis project Ga0105050, IMG submission 78088) | Freshwater microbial communities from Lake Fryxell liftoff mats and glacier meltwater in Antarctica - FRY-01 | ecosystem: Environmental > Aquatic > Freshwater > Ice > Glacier meltwater ...
GGCTGCCGTTCTGGCAGGAAAATCTTTCCGGCTGCCGTTCTGGCAGCCACGGCTATTTTAGCTCGACAGTAAGTAAATGTAAGAAAATCCCAGAGATCGCCGAGCTTTCTACTGTAAGTGTTTTGATAGAACCGCTGAATTATTTCAAATGCGTTTCTAGTACGCTTGAAATAGAAAAAGAGGGCCGTCTAAAACGACCCCCCATCGACCCCATGCTTGCGTGGTATTAATCCACGCAGAGGCCCCCATGCACTTAGTCACTTGGACCAGGGGCCTTCAAATGAAAACCGAACCGTGGCACAAAATGCGGGGCGGCTTTTCCAAGTCTGTGAGCCTAGAATAGTGTTCCAGGTCCCCCGTGTTGACGTTGAGGAAGACGCTTTCGGCGTACTTGATGCCAAGGCGATTACTCTTCCACTTGGGACGAATCCAAGTATCTCCCTTGGCGACGATCTTCGTGCCCGCTTTGAGCCCGTCCATCCATCGGCACTGGTTTTCGACTGTGTTCTTCATGCTTTATTCTATCGCATAAAATGCTATCAGTCAACGACATTCTCTAGCATCTTGATTTCATGGTAGCGATGTTCCGTGTTGATCAACAGCCGTGCCAAGATATGGTCCCCCGGCTGAGCACTGTCCACCATTATACGTATTTCAAGATCACGCTTGATAGCGTCGTATTGCTCAGTTGTGATGACGCAGACAGAGTCGAATTGCAAATTGATAACACGCTCATTCATTGTTGTTACCTCTGCATGCCTTGCGTGCTGCATCCCTCTTGCGGTCCTTGAAACGGGTTTTGCGGCCACGAGTGGCCGCAGCTAATCCGGCTCCACGAGCTTTTAGGTCCTGAACAGCCTTGGGCAGATCGTGCTTCTTGCGTGCCATAGTGCTATTATCATATAGCGACTATGGCACGCAGTCAAGAGAAAGTTACGCATATCCCGCACCGTTGCAGCAGTCACACGGACTGGCCGAACCGGGAGGGCCGCCGCCCGTGGTGCCGATGCCGTTGCAGCCGTCGCATTCCTCATCAGGATCTTCCTCGGCCTCCGCGTCGTCATGCATTTCGCAGAAACCATCGGGCGAGGCCGTCGGAACTGACTCGTTGAACTTCGTCAACGCCTCTTCTTTCGAGTCGGCCTGAACGTAGGCATAATAGCCTACCGCTTCCGTCCAATTGATGCGATACCTCATCGTGCGACCTCTTCGGGCGTCATGGCCCGTAACGCCTCCAAGACTCTCGTTTCCGCGATCCTGAGGGCATCCAAGATGCTCTGAGCCTCGCCCGCTTCTAGTGTATCACCCGCTGCCATGTCGAGCAAGTTCATGGCTGCACGTTGCAGCGAAGGGTAGAACGCCTTGGCGGGCTTCCACTTCTCTTGCATCGCCTGACCGGCGTAGGGACCACGAGAGATTTCTCCCCCACCCTCTTGGTGCTCTTGAATGGCCCAGTTGAGCTTGTCGTGCTTGACGATTCTGTACTTCATTGAACGATCTCTCCATCGGCTTCCTTGAAAGCCTCAACGATGTCCTGAATGTAACGTGCCTCAACGGCAACGGCAGATCCGAACGATTGTCGATCGTCCGAAATGTTTTCGTCCACCCACTCTTCCGCCTCCATGTCCTTGGGACGGAAGAGCCAGATCGAACCGTGGTTTTCGAGTGATGCTTGCATGTCTTAGTGTATCCCCTCTAGCTGGAAAAGCTAGTAGATTTTCACGCCTATTCGTACACTTCCACTTCCACTTCCACTTCGAGCGTAATCGTCGTTCCGTCGTGAGCGATGATTACATAGTCTACGATTTGTGGATAGTCGAGTTGTCTTCCGATCTTTTCTTCGACTCGCTCGGTAAGAAAGTCGAAGAAGGTTTCGTGCAACTTGTAGCTGTCAGAAACTTCTGCGAGCGTGAGTTCGATTCTTTCTTTGATTTCCATATCTCAGTATACCTCCCTCAGGGATTTAGGCAAGCAAAAACACGTCTTTCGGGCGTGAACACTGCAAACCGGCTTGCGTGTACAGGCGTACCGTTCACGCAAAAGAAACCCGATTCGTAGGGATTGTACTTCACCGGCAGAAACTCCCCTTCGGGAGCGTTCTCATTGTCGAGCAGGATACCGATGCCGAAGGCGTGGACGTTCTTGCGACGCTCCCGAAGAACACGCTGACGGCCCGCTTCGCTCACCTTCCACGTCACGTCTGCCAGCGTCACACGCGGCGAGTGACCCCACAGCCGCCACCCCTTCGGAGTCTTGTGCAGGATAGACCACGTTCGCTTGTGTAGATTGAAGTAGACTTTGACTTGCATGTGAGAATAGTACCCTAGAAAAAGAAAGAGGCCAGAGATTTCTCCCTAGCCTTTTCCAGTACTCACGGACCCGTCTGCGACTCAGCCCTTGCGGAGGTAGGAATTCACCGCACGATCCAGAAGAATGTTCTGGTTGGTGCCACGCTTGGCAGCCGCCGCGACGATCTTTGCGAGCGTAGCGACCGGCAGGTTGAAACCCGCCATTCGCGTCTCGGCATTCGGGAAAGACTTGGGACGACCACGGCCACGCTTGACTTCAGTACTGTTCGACATGATGCTGTGCTTTCTGTTGTTGTTTCGGATGTCCACTGTGGACACCATTAGATTACCTCCTTTTCAAGGAAAGGCTAGTAGAATCTTGAAAAAGATACGAGCCGATGATCGCGTTCCTACCGATGTTCGCGTTCTCGACGATGGTCACGTTCCAGCCGATGTACGAGTCCTCGCCGATGGTCGCGTCCCGACCGATGGTCGAACCCCGACCGATTATCACGTACTCGCCGATGTTCGCGTCCTCGCCGATGTTCGAGTACGAGCCGATGTGCGAACCCTCGCCGATGGTCACGTTCTCGCCGATGGTCACGTTTTCGCCGATGGTCACGTTCGGGCAGATGGTCACGTTCTCGCCGACGTTGACTTGAACGGTCTTGCCGTTCGGGTTCGTGTGTGTAATGGTATTCATGTCTTAGGATACCCTATAAGTGCGAAAAAGCAAGAGAAAAACTAGGTTTGCCCTGTAGAGCCACACGCGGGCCTAGGGCGGATTCTTCGCCCGCCCGCGTAGCTAAGCTAGGCACGTTTTTTTAGCGTGCAAGAGGCGAGCCCGTAGGCCCGCCCGTCGCCTCTCAGGCGTCCTAACCGATGTTCGAGCCCCAGCCGATGTTCGAGTACGAGCCGATGTTCGCGTACGAGCCGACGGTCACGTACTCGTCGATGTTCGCGTTCTTGCCGATGTTCGCGTACGAGCCGATGTTCGAGCCCCAGCCAATGTTCGAGTACGAGCCGATGTTCGAGTACGAGCCGACGGTCACGTTATCGTCGATGTTCGAGTACGAGCCGATGTTCGCGTGCTCGCCGATGTTCACGTACGAGCCGATGTTCGCGTGCTCGCCGATGGTCGCGTGCTCGCCGATGGTCGCGTGCTCGCCGATGGTCGCGTGCTCGCCGATTGTCGAGTACGAGCCGACGTTGACTTGAACGGTCTGACCGTCTGGGTTCGTGTGCGTGATGGTTTTCATGCTTTAGGATACCCCATAGTGGCGAAAAAGCAAGAGGAAAAAGCAAAAAAGTCGAGCCTGCCCTGTAGAGCCCCACGCGGGCCTAGGGCGGATTCTCCGCCCGCCCGCGTAGCTAAGCTAGGCACGTTTTTTTAGCGTGCAAGAGGCGAGCCCGTAGGCCCGCCCCGTCGCCTCTCAGGCGTCTAGGCCGATGTTCGCGTACTCGCCGACGGTCGCGTCCTCGCCGACGGTCGCGTTATTGCCGATGTTCGCGTACTCGCCGACGGTCGCGTTATTGCCGATGGTCACGTTCTTGCCGATGTTCGAGTACGAGCCGATGTTCGAGTACGAGCCGATGTTCGCGTACGAGCCGACGGTCACGTACTCGTCGATGTTCGCGTTCTTGCCGATGTTCGAGTACGAGCCGATGTTCGCGTACGAGCCGATGTTCGCGTACGAGCCGACGGTCACGTTATCGCCGATGTTCGAGTACGAGCCGATGTTCGCGTGCTCGCCGATGTTCACGTACGAGCCGATGTTCGCGTGCTCGCCGATGGTCGCGTGCTCGCCGATTGTCGAGTACGAGCCGACGTTGACTTGAACGGTCTGACCGTCTGGGTTCGTGTGCGTGATGGTATTCATGTCTTAGGATACCCTAGCGGTGCGAAAAAGCAAGAGGAAAAAACAAAAAGTCGAGCCTGCCCTGTAGGGCCCTGGTACGTTGCGTGCCAATAGCACGCTCGCCCTAGATAGAAGGCCATGCGGGGGAGGGGGTCAATCGTGCAGCCTGCGGGCTCCCAGGGCCGTTTGCGGCTTCATTTTACAGTGCATCGGACAGAAAAGCGGAAGAAGATTCCACTTGACGTAACACGTTTCGTGTGATATAGTTCAGCGTCATGGTGGAGGACCGGGGGCCACCGTAGGATTATGGCTGCCAAAATGGCAGCCGTATAGATACGAAAAAAGGGCCGGAACATATGTTCCGACCCTTACCGGCGGGGTTTGGCTTATTAGGCTTGCCCCCTAAGCGTTCACAATTGCAATCGCGACCGCTTTTCAGTTGCGAGGGGCTGTGCCCCACGCGAATTCACTACTATTCGGACCCATGCCGACCCAATGGCCTGCACCGTTGGCCACCGCCTGTTTCTGCACTCGCTCCACTCCGCAGACGACACCGATCAAGATGCCAAGGGCGAGGGCGAGAATCACGCCAAGGAAGGTGTTCAAGATCATGCTGTCCTTCATAGTGACCAATCATACACTTGAAAGTGTCGGCTGTCAACTCCTTTTCAAGAATTGGTGGCGGCTCTTTTGAGCCGCCCCCTAGGTCAGTCGTCCGTGTTCCATCCCATAAACTTGATGAAGCACCCCAGTAATGCGGCCCCTAGTGCCAAGATAACCCATTCCGTGAGAACGCCTTTGGCGTCACCAATGAGGTCGGGCGGAGGTCGAGAAGCCCGATTGTAGTCACGATCCCAGCGATGTGCCATGAGGTTAGAGTATAGTCCGGAGTGGCGGCCTTGTCAACCGCCACCCCGAGGCTAATCAGAGGCTCGACAGCACTTCGATTGCCCGACCTTCGAGAAGGTTCCGCGAACCGTTCGGATTGAAGAGGCTCGACATCCGCTTCGTTTCCGTCTCGCGGCTACTCCTGGGGGCATAGTGCGTATTCGTCGCCGTGATCGCGTTGTAGACATCCGCAACGGTCTTGCCGTAGGTGCCACGGCCCGGATTCGAGAACTCGCTGATCGCGAAGTTGAGTTCGTTTCCCGTCCGCGTCGCGATGTCGTTCGGATCCTCGACATCGTAGATCATGTGGAAGAGGGCGACGGCTTCGGAGTAGGTCAGCGTCTGACCGTTCCAGACCGTCATCCGCTTCGAGAGCTTGCGGATCTCGACCTGGATATCTTCCCACGTTCGCATGGCATCCTCGTACTTCGCTTGAAGGGCTCCCATGTGGCGGAGACGGAACCCGTTACCCTTGCTCACGATGCGAACGGCACCGTTCGAGCAGACCAGACGGCGGGCGAAGAGCGAGCCGAAGAACGATCCGGACCCCTGGAAGTTGTGAAGCTGGAAAAAGTGGTCCCAATCCTCACCGTCGACCTTGCCGCTGTTGTCGAGCTTGCCGCCGTCGATCTTGAACACCAGCATCTCGTGCGACCCGCCGGAGAGCATGAAGCCTCGCTCCGGCGTCACCCAGCCCTCGGCGATCAGAGGGGCGATCGGGGCGATCATGTCGATCGGGCACGTCGCGACGTACTTTTTCGAGACCGTTTTCGGCGAGATCACGACGTTGTCCGTAGAGCGAACGAGGTGGTACTGTCCCTCGACGTTCTGATCACGATGCACGGGGTGCGGTGCCAGCATGGCCTGCACGCTGTAGTTCATACCCTCGCGGTTCAGGAAGTCGGTCGTTGCTTGCATCATGTCGATTCTCCGTTGTCGTTGGTTCGTGCCGATTGGCGGTACTCCATATGATACGCCGATCCGTGGGAATGTCAAACGAGACGGGCGATTTCTTTTTCAAGCGTTCCGCTTGACTATCTTGAAAACGATGGTATGATATGTCCGCCCTGTAGTTCAAAAACACAAGAAACAGAACAGCCGCACGCAGTCCTAGGAAACGGTGCGAAAGACTTAGGTGTAAATCCTTTCAGGGCATCCATCTACCTCTGTTGCGGTTCCGCAACTAGACTTGACGCGGGGAGAGGCCCGTTCCACTTGAAAACGTGGATCCTTGTTGACATCGCTTGAAAATGAAGTAAGATAGGGTGTTGCGAAGGCGGGCCAAGGGCCACGGCGACGGGTGGTGCTCCTCCTATGGGGATAGGAGTTGAGCACGCCCGCCCCCAGTTCTTCCTTTTCAAGCCACTTCTGCTTTAGACACTAGTAAGGACGGTGACGAAGCCGCTGAAATTTCTGGGAAACGCTAAGTAAGCGAATTGTACAGACTTCCAGAGTTTTTGGGATCGCCGCATAGTAATGACGGTAGCGAAGCTTCCAGAGTTCTGGGGATTGCTAGTAATGACGATGCTCGGGCTTCTAGCCTTTTCAAGAAACACACCCCATACTTACTAGGGGCACTTACCAAGAAGACTACTTCAAGACACCCGGTGTGCTTGAAAACGAAAAGAGACACCAGGGTTTGACCCCCGATGTCTCCGTTGGGCACGATCTTATATTGATCGTTTCCAGCCGTCACTGGCTGCGGTTTTGTGGCTACTGAGGCTTGACGGTCAGTAGGCTTTGTCCGCTTTTTTACATGGCCCAATTTCTAAGTTAGATGGTAGCGGAGGTGGGATTTGAACCCACGATCTTCTGCTTATGAGGCAGACGAGAACAACCGAGCTTCTCTACTCCGCAGTGTTTCAAGTTGTCACCAGTTTGACGATACTGGCAATCGCATAGTTAGGTGGTGACTTTTTCAAGCCATCAGTCTGGCACTTCTATCATATCACGATTCCTCGTAATGTCAAGCTATTCCCTTGAAAGTGCAGGACGGGCAACAGACGTACAGCGTTTACACGCAAAACGCCACAATTTGCTGGATTGTGCCAAACCGCCGGATTGGGGTTTGCGGACACCTATCTTGCGAGCCTCAGCTAGGCTCCTGCATTCAAAAGATCCCGACGACACGAGATAGTACACTCAAGAGGGTAGGTGTGCAACCACTTTTTTCTTTTTCAAGAACTTCTTGACAATAGCTCGAAAAAGTATTATCATGCAGACATGAGTTCAGAATACGACGAAGGCTACGATGCGTACCGTGACGGTGAGGGGCTACAGGATAACCCGTATCGAGAAGGTGCTAGCGACCACGACGATTGGGAGGCTGGTTGGCTGGAAGCTGCGTCCAGGGACGCTAGCTGATCTATTTCAAGCAAACGCTGGCCGTGTTTTTTTTGTATCCGCACGATCGCAGAACGCACTCAGGCGAGGGAGGTCCGATAACACACACGGTCGGGGCCGAAGTGCTTGTGGGCGAGCCGACATCCTGGAGAATTGCAAGAAGCTGTCCGGCGGAGAATGAGCTTGAGATTTGCTGATACTATCAATGTGATATCACTTTGTTAGTGTTTGTGTGTGAGCACAGGGAAACAAAAACTATAACGAAAAGAAAAGGATCGGCTAAGATAGACCCTAATGAGCGTCGCCCCAAAGCGAACACGCACGAGGATCTGTACATTGATATTGACTATGGTTTTGGAGTAGCTTGAAAATGAAAATGAGTAATACCAAGGAAGACAATTTAGTCACTAAGGTCCGTAACTCGATTCCCGCCATCGAGCTCATCATGAATATGCACTATGACAATCCCACGGTCATATGACTCTATTAAGGGCAGTTCTGAAAGAGCTTGAAAATGATAAAAGAAACACTGACTGAGCCCGTAATCGAACCCATGGTGGACGAGGCTCCGCCCTCCTGGCCTCCGCTCGCCCACATCATCCGCAACGAAGATAAACCCGCCAAGGAAGGCACAATCGCCATTTGCGGCACCAAACTCATGGGTATCGACCTCGGTCGCCTCAATGATGTCTCTGGTAAGGTTTGTGATAAGTGTGTGGAGGCTCTGCGTAAGGAACTTGAAAAGAACTTGACTTAGCCACTAGATGGGGTATCCTGAGATATGCAAACTAAGCTACAGGCCCGAATCGAACAGTTTCGAGCTAAACGAGCCCTAATTGAACGACAGAGTCTAATATTAGAAGCCGAACTTAAGATGATAATCTGGGTAATCGAACAACTCGAAAAGGATGGTGAGTGAATGTGTGTGGTGTGCCCCGTCATCTTTGGCGGTCTCATTGTTGGCGGCTTAGTCGTTAAGGGTGTCAAGAAAATGTGGCCGACCGCAACACCCAAACCTACGCCTCTGCCGTTCGCCCAATATGGCGAAGACCTGGAAGATTAACATACGTCGTTACAAAAGTGATTATGTTTTTGTGACAGCAAAAGTGACAATCGTTACCGCTAATATTACCAATCATGACACACTTAAACCCTAAACGATTGAACGTTTTCACGGCCCAAGGGGGCTATCCGGGACCTCGAAACTTTAATCGTAATTTGCCACCAGTGCCAGTACCGACTAATGCGTCGCCATCAATGCAGGCAACGTTTATCCACTATGGCGAACGTCACCAATGGAAACAGTTAGGCGTTGTGGTCGTGCATGACAAAAATGCTAAGATTAGCCTCAATGAATTCGACTTCCGTTACTGCGGAAAGAGGTCTCGCTTAGGTCGCTATCTTCGAGACTTACACGCTAAGGGTGTAGACGTATCGCAAGTTCACTTTACGTCTGAATCGCTTGAAAAAGAAAAAGAGGAGTTAGTTTTGTCTATGGCAAAACGCCTCTACGAAGCACTTGGCAAACGCACCATCTTCAAGCGAGCAGAATGTGTGTGCGGAACCAAAAAGGCTACGACCATCAAGAAGGACGAGGTTTGGGACTGGAAACACGTAGGCATTAAACGTTCCAGGTACCACAAAATGGCCGTCCGCATCCTTAAAGATAACGACGAGGAAACTGCCGTCCGCATCATTAATACGATTACCGGCTATGCTTGATCTGAACGCATATACACGTCGATGGTGGCTAAATCTAGCGACGCATCGTTATGATGGCTGGCATCTGTGGTGGCACGCAGACTTTAAGGGATGTAGACTGGCCTTTATCACTGTCGTTTTTGGTCCTCGAAACAAAAAGACGAACGCCGAATGTTTTGAAATCGAAAGACTGTTTAGGAGAAATTATGCACAATAAATCTGACTATTTTAAGCCTCTTGAAGAGTGCTCCCGCGTCTCAGTTGACGGCGAATGCTCCGAGTATATTACTATGTTGGCTATCTCGCGAATGCCAGATTACTTCACAGACGACCAGCTTCTTACAGAGATTAATACTCTGGCGATTAGCGAAGATCTTATGCATCTGGTTGAGCTTGGGTTAGTGAATATGTCCTGGGACGAGAAACAAGAAGACCTTGTTTTCTACGCAGCATGAAGTTCTTTTGGTCTCTAAGAAACGCAACGTGGTTTACTTATGACGGCAAGACGTTCTTGAAATTGCACGGTGGACCCAAAGCCAGGGTCTTCTGTCTTGAAACCAATAATTGTATCGTTTTCGTGCCTCAAAATGCTATGGTGACAGTGAAGTGAAGCACCACGCCCTGAGTCTTCTGCTCGGCTCTATCGTGTTAGGCGTATGTCTGTTTCTACTGCCCATCACTGCTATCTTTTTCGTGCTATGTGAACACTACTTCATGTTGATCGCAGCGGCTTATTTCTTAGGTCGCTGCGTTTTATGGAAGTCACTTGACAAATAGCTGTTTAGTGGGTACAATAGAGGCATGAGTCACAAGATCACCCTCGAACGCAAAGCCCAACGTCGCTCGAACGTCTCGATTACACGTCGTCAGGTAGACGAGATCGTGGATCGTGCTCTCGCGGCCTCACGAGGCAAACAATTCCGTCTGTCAACCGAACTGCCAGACGATATCGTGCCTGTTTTGGTTGAAGGTGAATGGCATTACAGCGTCGAACTTGAATTCGAGCACATTGGTCGCGGCGACCCGGCCAAACAATTCAATGGTGTCAAGGACGCCATTTTCAAGTGTGCTGGCAATAAGGGCAAGTGGAGCATGCTGGGCGGTCATAAGCCCACCGGCCCCAATCTCGAAGTGTTCGATGAAACTGACGTGATTGCGGAAGTCACGATCGAACGTGGTACGCACTTCGATCACTTGTACGGTCTCGATCCGCAAATCGACATTGTTCTGGCGTCGTTGCAAACCGCCAAAGATACCAATTACACGAAACGTTATCACGCTGTCTTGCACGGCAAGCCCGGATGCGGCAAGAGTGATCTTCTGGGTGGTGTCAAGAATATGGTGGGGGTCGAGGGCTGTATCGAATTCGACGGCACTCAGACTACGGCTGCTGGTGCTATTGCCGCAATCATGGATGCCGACGTTGTTCCGCCCCTTCTCGTGATTGAAGAGATCGAAAAGGTGCCGGATCAAGCTTTCATGTGGCTACTGTCCGCTCTTGATGGTCGAGCGGAAATTCGCAAGGTGACTGCTCGTGGTAGCTACTACCGCAAGGTGCCGTTCGTCTGCGTCGCGACCGTGAATGACCTTGATCTTTTCAAGTCACGTCACGAAGGGGCAATGGCGTCACGTTTCTCTCACAGTATTTACTGTCCGCGTCCTAACGAAGCAATCTTGCGGCGAATTCTTAATCGTGAAGTTGAATCTATCAATGGTGATGCCGCATGGATTGAACCCGCGATTCGCTACTGCATGGACGTTGAACAGAATACCGATCCGCGACGTGTCATTGCTGTGTGCTTGACTGGCCGCAATCTGTTGCTCACTGGTAAATTCCAATCTGACCTCACCGCCTGTCGAAACAAGGACGACTGATGTTTTGGATCCTCTACGTGCTCGGTATACCTCTCGCCTGGGATCGTGCTGACACTGACAATAGCTGGGTGCGAGGCTTCGTGTCACTGATATGGCCTATCATTCCATTTACATTGTTTCTGTACTGGGCGTTCTCTGGGCAGGAATCTGAGCTTGAAAACGAAGAAGACTTGACATCATGAAGGTCTTAATCTTGGGGGATGTCCACGGAATGTGGAGCGATCTCAACATCACGATTGCTCGTGCTCTCAAGCAGCACCCTGATATTACCCATATGATTCAAGTGGGAGATTTTGGCTATGCGTGGCCGGGTAGCGACATTCAGGCTAACGGCACTGGATTCTGTAAACCCTTTACGTTTCACAAAGCGTATATGAATCCGTCCACGATTGCTAAGGCAGAAGCACTGCCATTCTATTGGATTGATGGTAATCATGAGAATCACGATCAGCTTGAAAAAGATCAAGGGGCGTTTCAGTCGGGCATGATCTATCAGCCGCGTGGATCAGTCCTGCGACTGACAGACTACACCGTGATGTTTTTCGGCGGTGCTTCATCCATCGACAAGGATCATCGGATCCAAGGTAAGTCGTGGTGGCCTCAAGAGTCAATCACCTATCGTCAAGTCATGGAGGCGTTGGATTATCAGCAGACAATCGACCTTGTAATCTCGCACGAGTTTCCATTCGACTTTCCTTATGGTTCGTACAAAAAGGAATTTGGGCGATCGGATAAGCAAGCTCTGAACGCTATTCGAGGGCAGTTTAAGCCCAGGCACTGGGTGTTTGGACATCATCACACGTATCAAGCTGGTGAAACCGAAGGTACAACGTGGGCGTGTGCTCCGTGTATCGAACAGCATCAGGCTATTCTATGGAATGGCGAGTCGCTTGAGTTGCTGTATTGCTAGAAAAGAACGCGAGACCATTAATGGATAGAGAAATTATCGTGTATCGGGGAGCTTTGGACAATTGCAGACGTATTTGTTTTGTGGTTGGAGATCGGCAAAACGAATACATTGCCTTTGACAAAGGGCATGAATGTTTCGAGACCTTGCTAATGGCAGGAGCGACGGCAATTGAAACTATTCTTCTGCGTAGCAAAGAACAGACTCAATGTGACGAGTACCAAGAATTTCTGCGACTGCTTTTGATCTATGGGTCAAAATTTCCACTTGACAAGCTAGACTCTAAGGGGTAAGATACTGGCATGAAGCTCACTGAAACAACTCTCGAAGTCGAACGCTCTGGCTCCTTCCAGGAAGGCACGTACTCTTTTGAAGCAAACGCGGAAATGTTTACCTTGCTTTCAAAGAAGATTTACACTGACGTGCCGCTGGCTATCGTTCGTGAATTGTCCACGAATGCATCCGACTCTCATACGGATGCTGGCTGTGCCGATCAGCCGTTCGATGTTCATCTTCCAAATCAACTAGAGCCTTGGTTGTCGATCCGTGACTACGGTACGGGCTTGTCGCCTACTCAAATCGAAACCGTATACAAGAAATACGGCAAAAGTACTCGCACGAATAGCAATGACTTTACTGGCTGTCTAGGTATCGGCAGCAAGTCCCCCTTTGCGTACACGGACCAATTCACGATCATATCTGTTTGGGATAAACAGAAGTACACGTACTCAGCCTTCAAGAATGAGTCGTCGGTTCCGACGCTCGCTCTTTTGAACACGGTCGATACGGACGAGCCGAACGGCTTGGAGGTCCGCATCAACACGAAGCCGGGCGACGCTCAGGTTTTCGTCAAGGCCGCTCAACGTGTCTACACCTTTTTCAAGGTGCGTCCGAACATTGTCGGTGCCCAACTCAACTTCGATAGCGAGAAGCCGGAATTTGAAACGAGTGAATTCTCGTTGTACATAAATCATAAAGCACCTGTTTCATCGCGTCTTAACGTCATGATGGGTCAGGTTTGCTACGCCGTCTCTGATCGCTATTATGCCTGCCCGTTTGGCCACAATGCCATTATTATCTTGAACTTGCCGATGGGTGCGGTCTCTATTGCCGCTAGTCGCGAAGAGGTTCATTACGACGACAAGACGGTTGCGAACGTGACCACTGCTATTATGGAGGCTGCTATTGTGGTGCGGGCCGAATTTGAAGGTCGTGTTGCGAACGAAGGGGCGGTCCTTAAAAAGCTGCGGGCTCTAGCTAAGTACAGTAACTTGGTGAGCGAACTTTCGCTTCATGGAACCGATGCAATCGAACAAGAAGAGAAGGATAAGTACTCAATGCAATTCTGCTCTCTTCATCGTGACAAAAAACTCTTCATAAATAGCACGCACGGTGAATTCCGTGCTGGCGAACATATTGATCAAATGATCTTCATTGAAGATGATGCGGACATGACGCACAACATGAAGAATCGCCTTCGTCAATACATGCAAACGCATACCAATAGTCGGTTCTATCTTGTGAAGATTAAGGACGCCGCTCGCGTTACTGAATTGTTTGGCGACGTGACGACCAAGCTGAGTCTGTTGCCGGATGTGCCGCGTAAGGCTCGAACCGCACGTACGACAGTGCGTAGCATGCCGATCAAGCTTCTCAATCACGACAATCGCAGTAAGCCCAACTTTGAGTGGGATAGCATTCACGCGGCTACCGACGTTGACGCTAAGGACGCCTGCTGTGTGCCGCGTGATGGTAATTGGGCCATCTGGAACGGCCAAAGGGTCGCTCCGAAGGACGTTCATATCATCGCGAACACGCTCGGCTTCGAGCGAATTTACGGAATCTCTGTCAAGCGATACGACTCTCTTCGTGTCAAGCACGGTATCATCGAATTGTCCGCTGTCGCCAAGGACATGACCGAAAAGCTTTTGGCTAATCTTGATATGTTTGCTCTGTCGAGATTTCAAAATGATCGGGATGACGTTAGCCATAAGTTTCTCATTGAGAAAATTGCTGGACTCTCGACAGAGTGTGACAACCTGATTAAGGTTTACGAGGCGAATGTCAGTAACATGAGCGTTTACAGCCGCTTGTGTCGGATTTTTGACATCAAGATGCCGACCGCTCCTCGTTATCAGAAAGAATTCTTCGAAAAATACCCGATTTTGGGTGGCATCGACTGGTACCGAAGTAATATGACTATGGAACCAGTGATCCAGTACATCAAATTGATTGAGGCCGTCTGAACTATGAAAAACTTTGCAAGTCTCGTTACGGGCGATGGCAACATCACCCTGATTGTCGATACCAAGACCTTCTCGGTCGGGAAGAGTCATCCAAACTACGTCTTAATCGTGGAAGCGATTAAGGCAAAGCGATACGACGATCTGGAATCTCTCATCGACATTCCGGCGACCATTGCGGCGACCATGAGAAATAGCCCCGTCACGGTCAAGCATGGCCAAGTGTTCTACGGCGATCTGCCGATTCACAATACGGTGACGGAACGCATTCTCGACTTCATTCGAGAAGGACTGCCGACTGATCCGCTGATTCGATTCCTTGAAAACCTGATGGCCAACCCGATGCCGATGGCCGTCGCGGAACTCTACGACTTTCTGGAAAACACCAGCAATGGCCGTAGTCAGTTTCCGATCACGGAAGATGGTTGCTTCATCGGCTACAAGGGCGTGCGTGACGACTGGTTCGATCAGCACTCTGGTACGGTTAACAATGCAATTGGCAACGTCATTGAAATGTCTCGTGAGAAGGTCGATCCTGATCGTCGCAACGAATGTAGCCACGGCTACCACGTCGGTACGTTGGAGTACGCTCGCGACTTTGCCGCTCGCACTGTGCTCGTGAAAGTGAATCCAGCCGACTGCATCGCGGTGCCTAAGGACCACAACTGTTCCAAGCTGCGTGTGTGTCGTTACGAAGTGCTCGCCGAGGCTGAGGGGCAGATCGAGAGTCCGATGTATCCTATGCCGGAGCCTGCTCCGGCACATGAGGAGGAAGATGTTGTCGAAGTGACCACGACGGTGAAGCGAACTGTCAAGCGTAGTCCTTGCTCGCACTGCGGTGCGAAGGGCGGCAAGAAGCATGAAGCGTCGTGTCGCCGTCCTGATCGTAGTTCTCCCTATCGGGGATACTAGAAATGATGAACCAGAACCTTAGAAGGGTACTTGACCAGTTCGCCGCCGAAGGTCTCGACGGCGACTGGCACGCTATTCTCGAACTCGCTCACAAAGAACTTGCTGATCTTCAAGACGCTCAAGACAAGTTGCTAGACTTAGAAGAGAACGAAAACGCCACGTTGAGCCAATGGACGGATGAATAACTGGGATTGTAGCTGACCTGTCACCCGAGTGTGATACGCTTCGGTACTATGCTCAACAAGAACGACCTCGTGGGCCTGGGTATAACCCCAGGCCCACTGTTTTCTAAAGTCTTCAAGGCCGTTAAGGCCGCGAAGACTAAGGAAGAGGCTCTAGCTATTGCCGTCGCTATTCGCGACGGGACGCTTGAAAAGAAAGAAAGGATCGTCAAGAAGATTGATCCCGATTCTGTGTTGGTGTGGGCCATTGAGAGTCGCGACTGCTTTCCCGCGTTAGAGCAAACGACCGGCGTAGACAATAGCATGTCGGCTGTTCGACGCATGTTCGAGCAACAGACCATGACGCTGAATGGCGTGAAACCTAAACCCGACGATATGATGGAATTCCCAATATGGGAACTTGTCTTTTTCAAGGGCTCGAAACGACAGCACACGATTTTCTTTGACTTGGACGCTGCACCATTAGGCTTTAAGTGGATGACATTCATTAGAGAGAAACACAAAAACGATCGCGGCGGTGACGATCTCTCTGTCGTCGTTGGCGAGCGGTGGCATACCAAAACATGATTGTTTTTTTTCTAGACGTTGACGGCGTTCTGAATAACTTTGATGCTGTTCGTGCGGCATCCGCGAAAGGCACCTGCATTGGTGCATTAGACTATAGCATTGGTGCGTTAGACGATAAATGCGTTGAGAGATTTGCTAGGCTGGCCCGCTCTTACACGCACACAATCGTTCTGTCGTCTTCCTGGCGACATTCGCCACGTTCCGTTGCAATTTTGCAGGAGCGTCTTGGAAAATTTGGGCTCCGCGTTGACTCGAAAACGGATACGCTAGGCCCGATGCGTGGAGACGAAATCAAACGATGGCTTGATGTCTGCGGACTTCAAGATCCGCAATTCGTGATTTTCGATGACGATTCTGACATGCTACCCGAACAACTTCCATTTTTCGTGCAAACAAGCATGAAAGCGGGCCTGACGGACGAGCACGTTTCGCAAGCAATCGAGATTTTGCAGATTTTTGTTGACTCTATAGGAGATTGAGTGTATAATAGAGTGTGAAGTTGGTGATCGCTTTAATAAGCGACTCGTGCCTTTTCAAAGGCCAACAACTAATCGACTGCTGCCGTCTCTCTTTATTTCCAGGCAGTCAGAGTAGTGCGGGGTTGAACAAAGCCGCACAAAATGGGTAAACTTAAAATTTATTGTTCTCCAAAGGACTGGGTGATAGCCTCGGGGGTCGTGCAACGCGACTCCACCATACACTTTCAAGCCTCAGTGCCTGAAAGGCACCTTGACAATTCGGATAGAAAGCAACGACATGCAGCACCATTTAGACTGGTCCCGTGTCGGTTAGAATATGCTCGTACTCAACTCCCAATCTGACGTACGGCATTATAATGATTGGGAGTAGAGCCGATGCTATAAAAGACTTGTGGTGAAGAAATCGGCAAAAACCACATTACCTCCTTGTCATCTAGGCTAGGATGTTAGCCGTATCCCGGCTAATACGTGAGTGAAACACTCACCGAGGAGGCCAGTATAAAGTGTGGATCGGTGGCCGAGAGGCGATGGCAAGTGGCTGTAGACCACTTCTCTTTTGAGTTAACACCGGGGGTTCGAGTCCCTCCTGATCCACCATCTTTCAAGCATTGATTTACCACAGGAAACTATGATACAATTAACACAAGCAGAAGCGGCTAAAATCTTCACCGACGAGTCGGATAAGTATACGGTTATAGAAGAACTAGAGTGGGAAGACCAAGGGAAATGGTCTATCCTTAGTGTTATATTTAGAGAAGGGGACGGGCCTTATTACGAACTGGTGGTCAACCGTACGGGAACTTATTTTGATGGTTATGACTTTGAGTATTCTCTTGAATGCGAAGAAGTAAAGCAAGTAGAGACAATAACTAAGACTTGGAAACCTGTGTGATTCCAATTTTGCGGGTATAGTTCAGTTGGTAGATCAGACCGCTCTAAACGGTCAGTGCGTGGGTTCGAGTCCCACTACCCGCACCAATACACTTGAAATGCACTTGGCTTTTCAAGCTCAACAATAAACGGAGTGAACCGCTATGAATACGTAGATCGCATTGAAGAACCTAATTAAGCAAATGTCTGAGAGCCAAAAGGCTCTCAAAAAGGAACGCAAGACGGGGCCTTATAAAGTTGGCCACAGTTCTTACTGGTTAGATCACGCCAAAACGCCTGACAACGTGAAGCGATCATGGGTTGTGGCCTATAAGGTGCGTAACAATGCCCTGCGGATCACCGCCGCATTGAACCTGTACCACGAAAAGCGTGGTTCGAATCATCGTCACAATGTCCCTGACCATTTCAAGTTCACCTACGGCAAGATCATTGTGGAATTGAAAAATACTCTTGAAAAACAGTAAAGATGTACGTCTCTTTGGTGTTTAACGGCTAGCACGTCAGCCTTCCAAGCTGACAGTGAGGGTTCGAGTCCCTCAAGAGACTCCAATATACTTGAAAGCGTTTATTAGCTCAACTGGTAGAGCTTGCACAAAAACGCATAGCGGAATCCCCCTTTCGGGATGATGTGGGTTCGAATCCTACATAAGCACTTTCAAGCCAAATGATGGGCTGGTAGTTCTAAGTTGGTAAAACATTCGGTTTGCATCCGAAAGTCGGGAGATCGTCACTCCCCCGGTCCACCAATACAAGCATGTATCCTGATACACTCTTGCCTCTGTAGCTCAGCTAGTAGTAGCGTCTGCGTGAAGAGCAGAAGGTCGTCGGGGCGGAACCGACCGGAGGCACCATACACTTGAAAATGTAATTCTTCTTTTTCAAGCCCACACCCTCGTAAGAGGGTGTATGATGGAGCATCACCGTCACGGTCTACCAACATTATATAAGAATGCTAAACGCATTCGTAAAAAGAAAATGCCATCGTAGCACAAGTGGGCGGTGCAATCGCTTTGTAAGCGATAGGTTGTGGGATCGTGGCCCACCGATGGCTCCAATACACTTTAGGATTAATATGAAATTATCTCGCAAGATACACTTCTTGTGGCAACGTCTTACTCGCGGATTTGACGATAGCGAATTGTGGTCTCTTAATACTACAGTCGCTGCATTCATCGAGCCTCGTCTGCGAGCTTATATTGACACTTATAATCATGGCTTTCCAATGGGGTTGGATGGCGGTAACGAAGCGTGGCTTGTCATGCTTGAAAAGATGCATAGGGCATTCAAGCTGATTGTCGATTCAGAGGGTGCAATGTACATGCTGACTGAGGAAGAGCAGGCTGAGGTTGAAACTGGCCTCAATCTGTTCCGAGAGCACTTTTTCCATCTTTGGGATTGACTTAGAGCGGGCGATTAGTCTAGTGGTAAAACGTCTGGTTTACATCCAGAAGTCGGGGGTTCAATTCCCTCATTGCCTACCAATACAACAAAAACAAAACACTAGGGGGTGGCGGAACTGGTAGACGCACTACACTGTTAATGTAGCGAGAGCAATCTCAACTGTAGGATCGTAACCTACCTCCCTAGCCAAACCATATTAAACATGCTTACACTATTACTTGCAACCATCGTCACTTTCGAGCGTCCAGGTCCAGGTGTTATCAATCTTTGTGATAACGGTATCGTCATCGACAATTTCAATTTTCCCGTTACCATTCCTCGCGTGAACGGACACGTTACGAAGGTGGAGTTTCAACGTATCGGTCCAGGTCAATGCTTGAGTCTTGACTATAGGCTTGAAAACGTGTCGCAGGCATATCTTCCAAATACTCTCCATATCTGGCGAGATAGACAATTTTGGAGCATTGAACCATTCGATGGATTCAATCCCATATTTCGTAATAGACTAAATGACAGTCCAGAGCCGATTGGCTGGACTTATATTCATCAAGACAATCTATCGCCATTTGACGGTCGAGTTGACTTTGATGGTCCTAGCGGTTATCAGGGTCATATTGCTGGTGTGACAAGTGTGGATGCGTGGACGCTATGCACCAATCCAGCAAAAACGAAGCTGTTTGAAGGTAGTGGTAATGTCACGATTAATTTCAGCCCACGCTTTCAAGAAACAATTTTCGGCGTTCCTCATGGACATTGGGGAACGTGGGGTACTGACTGGAACGAGAACATTACGTTACTGAGAATTAGAGTGACGTATGAATGATTTTTTGCTTGACAAACCGCGAAAATGATGTATCATTCGAGCATGGATACCATCACGCACACGAACCCGAACGGCGAAACTGTTCAAGTCAACGTCGGCGAGCACGCGACAATCGGTAAGAACGTGACCATCGGCCCGCACTCGAC
>Ga0105050_10004141_pt1 | contig 19501 bp, 8 predicted proteins | sample FRY01_FD_78088 | JGI IMG/M metagenome (GOLD analysis project Ga0105050, IMG submission 78088) | Freshwater microbial communities from Lake Fryxell liftoff mats and glacier meltwater in Antarctica - FRY-01 | ecosystem: Environmental > Aquatic > Freshwater > Ice > Glacier meltwater ...
CCGCTGGGCGCCACGTGGTCGGCCACCACCCAGGCGCGCTCGGGCTGGCTGGAGGCGTCTTCCAGCAGATCCATCACAAAGCCGATGGATGCCTTGTCGAGCGCGGCAAACGGCATGTCCAGCAAGGTCACGGCTGCGCCCGAGGCAAAAGCCGCCGCCAGAAAGACCTTGCGTTTGGAACCGGTGGACAGCATGAAAAACTGCTTGAGCATCTGCGTCTCCAGCGCAAGTCCGTCCAGTACCTCGCCCAGCAGCTTTTCGTCAAACTTCGGGCAGCGGCGGCGTTGCGCCTGCAGCCAGGCCAGCGGCGTCAGGGAGTCAAAAGCATCGGTGCGCGGGTCGGTCCAGAACAGCTGCCCGCAATAGGCATCGCGCTGCTCATGCAGCGAGATGCCCCTGATCTGCAAGTGGCCGCCGTCCAGCGGCAACTCGCCCGCGAGCAGGCGCATCAGCGTGGTCTTGCCGCGCCCGTCGCCGCCGCGCACCAGCGTGACGCCGGGGTGCATGGCCGCCGACCAGTCGGTAAACAGCGTGTGATTCGGGTACGCAAAACACAGGCGTTCCGCCTGTAGCACCGGCATGGTCTGGCTGCCAGCGTTCATCGATAAAACGCTTCGACCTTGCCCGTGAGCTTGATCAGCAGCGGCTGTCCCTTGCGGTCCAGCGTCTTGCCTGCGGGCACCTTGGCCCAGCGTTCGCCGATGCAGTTTTCCCCCACATCGTGGCACTCCGTGACGTTGACGCGAATGCCGATGTCGTGTTCAAACACGGCAGCGATGTGATGTGGTCTGCGTGGGTCTACGCACAGGGGGTCGGGCAGGGCAGGATGGAGGGGGGTGTCAGTCACGGGTCTTTTTTATTGATTGAATATCGCGTGATTTTCCATGAGATTGCCGGTTTCCGCCAACCCGCAGCGCCAGATGGGCTTCGCACGCGATCCGGCGCGGCTGGGGACTTTGTGTAAAAACTGTCTCTGGCCCCAATCCCTGTACGCAGACAGCTACTGAATCAATAGCAAACCAGCGCGGCCATCAGTTCGTGGCTTGCACCAGCAGGCGCACCTGCGCCGGCAACTCGGCCAGCACGACGGCCTCGCCTTCGGCCACCACGCGGTCGGGCGTGAAACCGTAGTCACCGGCCATGCCGGCGCGCTGCCAGCGCAGCCTCACCTCACGCCCTTCAGGCAGCCGCAGCGTGAGCTCGAACGAAGGCCAGTGCGCGGGCAAACGCGGCGAAAGCGACAACACTCCCTGGCGCACCGACAGACCCAGCAGGGTCTCGATCGCCGCCCGGTGCAGCCAGGCGGCTGACCCGGTGTACCAGCTCCAGCCGCCCCGGCCTACATAGGGTGGCGAGCCGTAAACGTCGCCGGCCATCACATAGGGCTCCAGCTCGTACACCGGACCGCGCGTGGGGTGTTCGCTGCGATGCGCAGGGCTCAGCGCCTTGAAGCTTTCCCAAGCGGCTTCGGTGTCGCCGCTTTGGGCCTGCGCCATCATGGCCCATACGCCGGCATGGGCGTACTGGCCGCCGTTTTCGCGCACGCCGGGCGGGTAGGCCTGGATGTAGCCCGGGTTGTTGGCGGAGTTCTGCAGCGGCGGCGTGAGCAGGCGCAGCAGGCCGTCTTCACGGTCCACGAGTTGGTCGTTCATGGCCCGCATGGCGGGCACCGTGAACGCGTCGGACGATGCGCCGGAAAGCACCGACCAGGCCTGGGCAATCAGGTCGATGCGGCACTCGTCATTTTGCGAGGAACCCAGCGGCGCGCCGTTGTCAAAAAAGGCGCGTCGGAACCAGGCGCCGTCCCAGCCATCGCGGTGCAGCGCAGCTATCCAGCCCGCGCGTGCGTCCAGCCACTTCTGCGCGCGGGCGGTCTCGCCGCGGGCCTGGGCCAGCGGTGCGAAGTCCTGCACCACGGCGCACAGAAACCACGCAAGCCAGACCGACTCGCCTTTGCCCTCGTGGCCGACGCGGTTCATGCCGTCGTTCCAGTCGCCGGTGCCCATCAATGGCAGGCCATGCGCGCCAGTGGGCAGACTGCGGTCGATGGCGCGCGCACCATGCTCGAACACCGAGGCAGTCTGGTCGCTGACCTGCGGCGTGTAGTAGGCGTCTTCCGCGCCTTCGGGAATCGCCGGGCCCTCGATGAAAGCCACCTCTTCATCCAGCAAGCCGGCGTCGCCGGTGACGGCCACGTAGCGCGCGCTGGCAAAAGGCAACCACAACAGGTCGTCTAAAAAATGTGTGCGAACCCCTTCGCCGCCAGGCGCATGCCACCAGTGCTGCACGTCGCCCTCGGGAAACTGGCGCGAGGCGTTGAGCACAATCTGGTCGCGCAGGCGGCGTGGCTCGACCATGGCAAAAGCCATCGCATCCTGCAACTGGTCGCGAAAACCAAAGGCGCCACCGGCCTGGTAAAAACCGGCCTTGGACCACAAGCGCGAGCTCAGCGTCTGGTACAGCAGCCAGCGGTTGACCAGCGCATCAAACAGCGGATCGGGGGTGAGGACCTCGACCTTGCCGAGCAGGCCGGTCCAGTACTGTTTGACATCCTGCAGCGCCTGAGCCATGTCCCGTCCCTGCCAGTCGCGCGCAAGCTGCTCGGCCTGCTCCGCATCGGGCGCATGGCCGAGCAGGAAGGCCAGCGTCGTGGACTGCCCGGCCTCCAGCGTGAACGTGCCCGACAGCGCGGCGCAGGGATCGGCCGCCGTGCCGGCCTGCTGGCTCAGTACCTCGGGCAGGACCAGACGGCCGGCCACGTCAAAAAATTCACTGCGGTCGCAGGTCCACTGCAGCGGGTCGGCCACGCCGACCAGCGACAAAAAGGCGGTGCTCCCGCCGAAGCCGGCGCGGCTTTCGCGCTGTTGCGCGAGCACGGCCGGCTGGTTGGGCATCTTCCAGCCGTGCACGGTGCGGCGGTCATGGCGCGAGCCTCCCATTTGCCACTCCAGCATCGCCAGCGCACGCAGCCTGCGCGGCTCGTTGCCCTGGTTGTGCAGCGTCAGGTGCACCACCTTGATCGCCTCCTTGCGGTCCACAAAAAACGTGGTCTGAGCGGCCAGCGCGCCGTGCCGGCATTCAAACACTGTGTAACCCTGACCATGACGCACGCGGTAAGGCAATTGCGAACCGCTTTCGGTGGACGGGCTCAGCGCCAGCATTTTCTGCGTGTCCAGGTCCTGCAGCAGGTAGTGCTCGCCAGCCGGGTCCTGCAGCGGGTCGTTGGACCAGGGGGTGAGCTGGTGCAGGCGGCTGTTGGTGGCCCAGGTGTAGCCGGCGCCGGCCTCGGACACCTGGCAGCCGAAGGAGGCGTTGGCGATCACATTGACCCAGGGACGCGGCGGCCGGTGGCGGCTGTCTACCTCGAACTGGAACTCGCCGCTGGCTGCATCGAACCGGCCCACCGGGTGCGCCCCGGCGGCTGGTGGGACCGCTGCCGGGTCAGCCAGCGCGGCCGTGGACACGGGTGCCGTGGCGGGTACGGCACGGCGGCGCAGGCCGGTGGCGCCCTGCAGCGCTGCCAGTTGCTGCTCCAGCGGGCGGCCGTCAGCGGTGAAGATAAAACGCGCCAGGCCGGTCAGCGCGGCTTTTTCAGCCGGCGAGATTTCATACTCGCGCAGCAGGAAAAAGCCGCCAGCGTCATTGACCGGGAAGCTGTTTTCCACTTGTTGGCGCGTGTGATCGTGCATCGCCAGAATGCCTTGCTGCAGCGGCATCAGGTAGGAGTTGACTTCGCTGTTGAGGATCACCACGTCGACCACGATCCCGCCAAAACTCCACAGCGGCTGTGCGCGCAGCAGTGCATGCACCAGCGCCAGCCCGGTGTTGGAGTGAATGCGCACCAGCACGATGGGTTTGTCGCCGGACAGGCCGAAGCGCCAGAGCAGGCGCTGGTCCAGCAGGCCCCGGTCGGTCAGCGGCCGCGTGGCGGTGTACAGCAGCGCAGTGGTCAGGTCCTGCAGGGCGGCATTGCGCTCCGGCGCAACGCTCAGGTCGCGCAGTCGCACCCGGGCCAGCGTTGAGGCCATGCGGGTGGCGCGTTCGACGTGCATGGGTTGCATGTATTTGTCGATACGGGCGAGGAGATCCGTGCTGTTTTCCCCCGCTGCGGTCGCAAAGCTCAGGCGTGCCATGCGGCCTGGGGCAATGCGCACCCTGATGCGAAGGCCGGCCACCGGGTCCAGCCCGTTGTCTTGCGCCACATCAGGGGCGGTGTCAAGGGTGGTGTCGTGCCACGTCCCCCCAGTCAGCAGCGCGGGCTGTGCGGGCAGGCGGTTGCGCCCCAGAAAAGAGCGCCGGTCGGCAATAAAATCAACGGACAGCACATTGGCGTCTGCCGCCGCCAGGAAATGCGCCACCGCCATGGCCGGGTCACCTTGCAGCCGGGGCTTGCGCGTGAGCAGCAGGGCGTGCCAGGGCGCATGCCAGCGGGTGTCCACAAACAGGTTGGAAAAAGCCGGATGAGCTTCGTCCGCACGCGGGTCGGCCAGTACCGCTTCGAAACAAGATACAAGATCCAGCGTGAGTTCCTGCGCGGAGAGGTTGAGCAGGGTGACGGTACGGATTTCGGTGTCGTCTTCCGGGCTGACCAGCACGGTGACCGTGGCCTCCAGCTCCTGAGACTTGGCCTCAAACTCGACGCGGTCGGCCAGGAAGGTGGCCTTGTACACCCAGTCGGGGTGGGGCGCCGGATGGAAGGTCAGCGACGCCCCCTGTGGCTGGTCGGCCGTGCGCACATAGAAAAAAGTACCGTAGGCGTCGCGCAGCAGGTCGTCGCGCCAGCGCGTGATGTTCTTGCCGCGCCACCGGCTGGCACCGGCACCGTTGGCACGCAGCGTCACGCTGTACTGACCGTTGGACAGCAGCTGCGTGGGCTGCCAGCCGGAGGCCGCCGGGTCCAGCTCGCGAGAATGGTAGAGCGATTCCGAGCTGGGCGCCTCCGGCTCGGGCAGGGTGCGCGGGTCGACGCTTTCAATGATCTGGCGCGGCGTTTTTTCGTGCAGCAGCGTTGTGTGGGCCTGAATCAGCGGCGCCGAGCAGAACCAGCGGCGCGGCGCTTCGCGGCACAGCACATTGCACAGCGCTACCAGCGACATGCCCTGGTGGTGCGCCATGAAGGTGTTGACCACGCTGAAGGCCTGCGCGCCGGGTTGCCTGGCGATGGTGAAGTCAATCGCATCGACAAAACCATAGATGCCGCGGGCGCCGGCCATCTCAAGCTGGCGCAGGTTCTTCACAGCATCGGCCGGTCTGAACATGCAGGCCAGCACGCTGGCATAGGGCGCCACCACGCGGTCCCCCGGCGGAGTGCGGCGCAGTGCCAGCCGCGGCACGCCAAACGGCGCGTATTGGTAGGCCAGCGTGTGGTCCTGCCCAAAATACGCGGACTCGGAAACGCCCCACGGCAGATGCTGGGCGTGGCCGAAAGCCTGCTGTTCCATCACCGCCGCCACCCCGGAAATATGCAGCAGGCCCTGCTCGGGCTCGCCCATGACCAGCGAGGGCATCAGGTACTCGAACATGGAACCCGACCAGGACTTCAGGCCGGGTGTGATGCCCACCGTCAGGAAGCTGCGGCCCAACGCCTGCCAGTGCGGCCGCGGCACGTCGCCCTTGGCAATCGCCAGAAAGCTTGTGAGCCGGGACTCGGAAGCCATCAGGTCGTAATAGCTGGCGTCAAGCGCCTGCTCGTGCACGCGCAGGCCGATGTGAAAGAGGTGGCGCTTGGCGTTGTACAGGCCGCTGAAGTCCATACCCATGCACAGCTGCTCGCAGCGCTCCGCGAGGGCGTTCAAAAGGGCGGCGTGTTCGGTGGCCAGATCGGCAGGTGGGAGCGCCACCGAACGCAGCGAAGGGCCGCCCCGAGCAATGTCAGCCCCCTCGGGGGGCAGCGAAGTACGCGAAGCGACGAGCGTGGGGACCGAATTTTCCGCTGGGCCGCCCCAAGGAAAATCACCCCCCTCGGGGGGCAGCGAAGTACGCGAAGCGACGAGCGTGGGGGCCGAATTTTCCGCTGGGCCGCCCCAAGGAAAATCACCCCCCTCGGGGGGCAGCGAAGTACGCGAAGCGACGAGCGTGGGGGCTAATTCCCTGCAGGCCTGCGCGACTGCAAGCAGGTGGCCTGCCAGGTTGCCGCTGTCCACCGTGGATACATAGGCCGGCGTCAGCACCTCCAGCGTGCGGGTGTCGTACCAGTTCAGCAGGTGGCCCTGGTGTTTGGGCAGTCGGTCAACCGTGGCCAGGGTGGCTTGCAGCCGGGCGATGAGTTCGGCGGTGGAAATCCATCCGAATTCGCGGGCGCAGGCCACGGCCAGCATATACATGCCGATGTTGGTTGGCGAGGTGCGGTGGGCCAGGGTCGGCTCCGGTTCCATCTGCAGGTTGTCGGGCGGCAGGTGGTTGTCCTCGGGGCCAACAACGCGCTCAAAAAACTGCCAGGTGTGGCGCGCCAGCTGCTCCAGGTAGATTTGGTCATCGGCCTCGAGGACATTCGCGGCGAGGGCCGGCTTGCTGGCCCACCAGGCCGTCAGGGGCGCTATTGCCCACAGCAGGAAGATGGCAGGCCCGGCCCATGGGTGCGGGCTCCAGCCGGCCGCCAGCGCCAGCACCAGGCACAGCGCCGAAGTGAACGCATGGCTGCGCAGGAAGGCTGCCAGGCTGTAACGCGCTGCGGCCTGCGCCTGTGCGGCAGTGCTCCATTCCAGCAGCTTCCTGCGGCTGACGACCATCCGCCACAGCGAACGCAAGGTGGCATCCAGCAGCAGGGTCGCCTGGGCAAACAGCTGGATGAATTGCCAGGCCGTTGCAGCCAGGCCGCGCAACACATCGCGCATGCCTACATCGAAAAAATGCAGCCAGGCGATGCCGCGTCGCGTGGGTACCAGTCCGGCCAGTGCGCCCATCAGCGGTCCGGCGAGCAGCGCCGCCAGCACAAAGCCCAGCGCTGTTGCCAGCGGCAGCGCCGCTGTGAAAATGACTGCCACCAGCAGCAGGACGCTGGCAGGCGCCACCAGCGAGCGGCGCAGGTTATCGGCCATGCGCCACAGGCCCAGCGCGTCGATGCCGAAGCGCCGGGCCCGCAGCATCAATGGCAGCAGCTGCCAGTCGCCGCGCGTCCAGCGGTGCACGCGCGAAGCGGCAACGCCGGCGTGGTGGGGGTGATCTTCCATCAGCACCACGTCGCCGACGTAGCCACACCGGGCAATACTGCCCTCAAGCAGATCGTGGCTCAGGACCGCGCCTTCGGGCAGGCGTCCGTCCAGCACCGCGTGAGCGGCTGCGACATGTATCAGACCCTTGCCAGTGAAACTGCCCATGCCGAACAGGTCCTGGTACAGGTCGGAGACGCCGCTGCTGTAGGGGTCCAGCCCGGCCTGGCCGGCGAACAGGGCCAGAAACGGAGAGCGCTCGCCCCGCGCCGGCAAGGGCGTCACCACGCGCGGCTGCAAGATGCCATAGCCGGCGGTCACGCGGCGGGTCACCGGGTCGATGTGTGGCGCATTGAGCGGGTGCGCCGCGATGGACACCAGCTCCCGCAGCGAACCCGCAGGCAGGCCGGTGTCGCTGTCCAGCGTCAGTACATAACGGATGCCCTCTGCCAGTTGCATGCCAGGAGACACGTCCAAAAATACCGGTGCCGAGCCCTCAGCAAGCTGCCGCAGCAGCATTTCAAGTTTGCCGCGCTTGCGCTCCCAGCCTATCCAGCGCCGTTCGGTGGCCGACCAGCTGCGCGGGCGGTGCAGCAGTAAAAAACGCGCAGGCTCCCCGACGGCAGCCGGGTAGCTGCGGTTCAGTGCGCGAACTTTTTCCAGCGCGTCGTCAAGCAGGGCCTGGTCGCCAGGCAGGCTTTGCCGGTCCGCGTCGGTCCAGTCGGTCAGCAGCGCAAACTGTGCCTTGTTTTCCCGGCTGGCCAGCCAATGCAGGCCCAGGCGGTGGGCCAGTTCGCTGTTGGACGAGGGAGAGCTGAGCATGCACGGGATCGCCACCAGCACGCGGTGTTCGGCCGGTATGCCGGCGGCAAAGTCCAGTCGGGCCAGGGGCTGGATACGGGTGGACTCTGCCACGAGCCGGTGGATCAGCGCGGCGACGGCCTCGGACGCCGGCCAGGCCATGAGCAGCACAAGCGCCCAGGCCGGCCCCTGCAGGCCGGACAGCGGATGCACGGCCGCGTTCAGGGCCAGCGCGGTGCCCGCGACCCACGCGGCGGCATACATCGGCAGGCGCCAGGCGCGCCAGTTGACGGTCGCGCGGCCCAGTGCGGCAGGGTGGCCAGCCGGATGCAGCGCCGCTTCGAGCTCGCGCCGGCCCGGACCGATCAGGTAGTAACCCGCCGTCTGTGCCACCTCTGAACGCCCAGGCTGCTGCGTGGCCGCCAGCACAGCTTCGGCGACGGTGCGCTCGGAGCAGCCGCTTTGCTGGGCCAGCCTTTCCATCGCTCGCGTGATCTGTTGCCGTGTGAGCTCGCTTTCGCGGGAAAAACTCGGCAGGCGGTGCAGCACCTGCAGGGAATGGCTGACCGGCTCGATCAGCTCGATCCACTCGACCTGGCCGATCAGCCGCAGTGTGGTGATGATGTTGCTGACCGTGAGGTTGGCCTCGACCTGGGCGGTCTGCCCTTCGCCGATCAGTCCCAGCCCGTCCGCGCAGTGCTGTTCGGTCCACATGGTCAGCGGCGGCACTGGCTCGGCGCGCTCAGCAGGCATGCGCTGCCAGAGCTGGGTCAGGTAGGTGCGCTCCAGGCCACGGCTCTGGATATAGGTGCGCAGCGCATCAAGGTCCTCCAGGCTCAGCTCATCGGCCGCATCCCAGGCGGCGTGCGCGACTTCACGCGCCACCTTGTTCCAGGCGATGCGATCGGCCATGCGACGCAGGTTTTCCAGCAGCACCACACGCAAGGTGGTGGGCAAAGCCCAGAGTTCGCCCAGCGTGAGCTCACTGACCTCCTGGTAGGCTTGCAGGAAAGCGGTGAACAGTACCGGGTCCAAGACGCTGTCGGCGTGGGCAACATAGGCCCAGGCGATGCCATAGACGCGCGGCAGGCCCTCCAGTGGCTTGTCTGCCAGTTTCGGCAGGTCTGCGTAGTAGCGGTGGGGAACGCCCTCGCGTATCTGTTGAAGCTGCGCTTCGATCAGATGGAAATTATCGAGCAGCCATTCGGCCGCCGGCGTGACGAAATGGCCGCGGCGCGAGGTGAGGGCGATGTAGTCGTAGGCCAGCCGCAAGGCCTGGATGTTTTCCTCGACACGCGGGAAAAAGCTGGGGCCGTGGTCGCTGCCAGCTGGGCGGACCGTCTGGGCTTTGGCCAGGCTGCGGCCGTGTTGCTCAAAACGCTGGGCGCCAAAGAGTTCAGCGCGTATGGGTGGCTGGATGTCACCCTCGCGGGCGAGAAGCAGGGCCCTGGCGAAGGTGCTGAGGCTTTCCAGGCGATGGAGGACGACCAGGCCCACGCCGTCAGGCTGCGATGAGCAGGCCGAGGGCGATCACCGCGATGGCGGCAACGGTCACGATGCGCACACTCACCACCCCGTGCGCGGATTCCAGCGCGGTATACATCGGGAACAGGCGGCTGTGCGAGATGGCGCAGTGGTGCATGTGCGACGCCAGGTCGGCGGAGTCGGTCGATACAAAATCGGCAGAGGCCGGTACCGCTTCGGCAATTTTCAGGGCTGACATGGTGAGGCGCTCCTGGACAGGGACGGGCATGGGCAAGACGGCCCTGTGGCGGCGCTGGGTCGCTCTGAGGTGCTTGCCGATGGTGGATGTTCAACTTAATGTTAGGACGCGCCCGCCGCTCGCGCCATCGGACGATGCTGGACTTGCCCTAGGACGGGGCCTACAAGACCATCTCCGTCTGCGCTGGCCTGCCGCTCAGCCGGTGTTGCGAAGGCCCGCCGCAATGCCGTTGATCGAGATGTGGATGCCGCGCTGCACGCGCTCATCGGCTTTGCCTTCGCGATAACGCCGCACCAGCTCGACTTGCAGGTGATGCAGCGGGTCGATGTAGGGAAAGCGGTGGCGGATGGAGCGCTGCAGCGCGGCGTTGCCGGCCAGGCGCTGCTTGTCGCCGGTGATCAGGCTCAGCGCCTCGGCCGTGCGGTGCCATTCGGCTTCGATAGCGCTGAAAATCTTCTTGCGCAACCGGACATCGACCACCAGCTCGGCGTAGCGCGAAGCCAGCGCCAGATCGCTTTTGGCCAGCACCATGTCCATGTTGCTGAGCAGGGTGCGAAAAAACGGCCATTGTTTGTACATCTTCTGCAGCAGGCCCAGCGCTTCCCTGCGGCTGGCCGGTGTGCCGCCCTGACCGAGCATTTGCTCGATGGCGGAGCCGAAGCCGTACCAGCCGGGCAGGGTCAGGCGGCACTGGCCCCAGCTGAAGCCCCAGGGGATGGCGCGCAGGTCCTCGATTTTTTGTGTGGCTTTGCGCGACGCGGGGCGCGAGCCGATGTTGAGCTCGGCGATCTCGCGGATGGGTGTAGCGCTGAAAAAATACTCGGTAAACCCCGGCGTGTTGTAGACCAGCGCGCGGTAGGCCGCCATGCTGGTCTGCGACAGTTCAGCCGCTGCTTGCAGAAAAGCCCGGGTCGCGGATTTGGTGGGCTGCAGCAAGGTCGCTTCGAGCGTGGCGGCCACGAGGGTTTCGAGGTTACGCCGGCCGATCTCGGGGTTGGCGTATTTCGAGCCGATGACCTCGCCCTGTTCGGTCAGGCGGATCTGTCCGCGCACTGTACCGGGCGGTTGTGCCAGGATGGCCTGGTAGCTCGGGCCGCCGCCGCGCCCGACGGTGCCGCCGCGGCCGTGGAACATGCGCAGCTGGATGTCATGCACGCCATGAGCCCCCACGCTCAGCCCTGCAGGTCTGTCGCTGCCCCCCGGGGGGGCGTTCGCGCCTTGGGACGGCCCGGCGCCGCGACCGGCCATCTGGTCGAACAACTCGACCAGCGCGATTTCGGCACGGTACAGCTCCCAGTTGCTGGTGAAAATTCCGCCGTCCTTGTTGCTGTCCGAGTAGCCGAGCATGATGTCCTGCTCACCGCCACTGCGCTTGATCTGCCGGGCGATGCCGGGCAATGCGTAGTACTCGCGCATGATGGGTGCGGCGTTGCGCAAATCTTCAATCGTCTCGAACAGCGGCACGACGATCAGGTCGTGCGAGGCGCTGTTGTCCAGTGTTCCTTTCATCAGGCCGACTTCCTTTTGCAGAAGCAGGACTTCGAGCAGGTCGCTGACGGTTTCGGTGTGGCTGATGATGTAGTGACGGATCGCCTGGGCGCCAAAGCGCTGGCGCATGACACGGGCTGATTCAAAGATCGCCAGTTCGCTGCGGGCATGGTCCGAGTAGGCGGCGCCGACCACGCGCAGCGGCCGGGCGTCCTTGAGCAGCGACAGCAGCAGCGCGCGTTTGGCCGGCTCGTCGAGACTGGAATATTTCGGCTCGATGCGCGCCACGGCCAGCAGCTCGGCAATCACTTCCTCGTGTTTGTCCGAACTTTGCCGCAGGTCCACCGTGGCCAGGTGAAAGCCGAAGACCTCGACGGCGCGTATCAGCGGATGCAGGCGCTGTGCCACCATCGCGCCGCCATGGTTGGCGCGTAGCGAGGCTTCGATGGTGTGCAGGTCGGCCAGGAAGTCCTCGGCGGCGACGTAGGCGTTTTGCGGCGCCACCGCATGGCGCGCGGCTTCGCGGCCGGTCAGGTCTTTCAGGGTGGCGGCCAGCCGCGCATACACGCCGGTCAGCGCGCGGCGGTAAGGCTCGTCGAGCCGGTGTTCGTTGATGTCGGGTGAGCGTTCGGCCAGGCCGCGCATCTCGGGCGTGAAGCCCACCAGCATGGCCGACAGCGAGAGCTCACCACCGAGGTAGTGCACCTCGGTCAGGTAGTGGCGCAGCGCGACTTCGGACTGGCGGCGCAGCGCGTACTCGAGCGTGTCGGCGCTGACATTGGGGTTGCCGTCGCGGTCGCCGCCTATCCACTGGCCCATGCGCAAGAAGCTGTGCACCGGCTGGTTGCCCAGGGCGCGCTCCAGGTCCGCATAGAGCTTGGGGATTTCGCGCAGAAAGGTTGATTCGTAGTAGCTCAGTGCATTTTCAATCTCGTCGGCCACCGTGAGCTTGGTAAAACGCAGCAGCCGCGTCTGCCAGAGCTGCATCACGCGCGCGCGCAGTTGCGCCTCGTTGGCGGCCAGCTCACGCGGGGTCAAGGCGTCGCGGGCCGCATTGACGGCGAGCGCGTGCGACTTGATCTCGTCGCGCGCCGTCAGCAGTTGCGCGATGTCGCGTTCGGCATCCAGGATGCTTTTGCGCTGCACCTCAGTCGGGTGGGCGGTGAGCACCGGCGAGACATAGGCATGCGCCAGCGTGTTCGAGATGGTTTTGGGCGAGATGCCGGCCCAGCGCAGGCGCGACAGTGCCACCTCGATGCTGCCTTCCTGGGTGTCGCCGGCCCGTTCATGGATGGCGCGGCGCCGGATATGGTGCCGGTCTTCGGCCAGGTTGGCCAGATGGCTGAAGTAGGTGAAGGCGCGGATCACGCTGACCGTCTGGTCGCCCGACAGACTCTTGAGCAGCTTTTTGAGCGACTTGTCGGCCTCCGTGTCGGCATCGCGGCGAAAGGTCACCGACAGCTTGCGCACTTGCTCGATCAGCTCGTAGGCGGCCACGCCTTCCTGCTCACGGATCACGTCGCCCAGGATGCGCCCGAGCAAGCGGATGTCCTCGACCAGTGGCCGCTCATTGCCCTTGGTCCGTGCGCGCGGGCGATCGTCGCTGGCGGTGGCACCTGCAACGGGGTCCTTGAGGAGTTTCGTGCGCGCTGTCGTCACCATGGGTTCACCTTTTTGTTGGGCTCTTGTATTGCAGTGCAGCATGCTAGCATCCGTGACACCCCCAAGATACGAACAGGTTACGAGTGCGCGCAGATTCCCCAACTCCCCTTCGCGTGGTCATTGCCACACGTGAAAGCCGACTGGCGCTTTGGCAGGCTGAACATGTCAAGGCGCTGCTGCAAGCCCGCCTTGGCTGGCAGGTCAGCCTGCTGGGCATGACCACGCTGGGTGACCAGATCCTGGACCGCTCGCTCAGCAAGGTCGGTGGCAAGGGCCTGTTTGTCAAGGAGCTGGAAACCGCGCTGCTGGACGGCCGGGCCGACCTGGCCGTGCATTCGCTCAAGGACGTACCCATGGACCTGCCCGAGGGTTTTGCGCTGGCCTGCGTGCTTGAGCGCGAAGACCCGCGCGATGCGCTGGTGTCCAACCACTTTTTATCGCTGGACGAGTTGCCGCCAGGCGCCGTTGTCGGCACCTCCAGCCTGCGCCGCCTGGTGCTGCTCAAGAGCCTGCGGCCCGACCTGAAGATAGAGCCGCTGCGCGGCAACCTCGACACGCGCCTGCGCAAGCTCGACGAAGGCCAGTACCAGGCCATCGTGCTGGCAGCGGCCGGCTTGAAACGCTTGGGTCTGACCTCGCGCATCCGCCAGGCCTTCGAGCCCGGGCAGATGCTGCCGGCGGCCGGCCAGGGTGCACTCGGCATCGAGGTGCGTGCCGACCGCCAGGATCTTCTTGCCGCGCTGGCTACGCTCGCGCACCAGCCGACCTGGCTGGCGGTGACGGCCGAACGCACGGTCTCGCGCGCCATGGGCGGCAGCTGCTCCATGCCGCTGGCGGCTTTCATCGGTGAGCCCGGCGCTGCTGGCGGCATGCATCTGCAAGCAGCCTGGGGCGAGCCCGGCGCCGACGGCCAGGGAAGCGGCCAGCCGCTGGTGCGTGCCGGGCATCAGGCTCTGGTGAGCACTTTCGCAGAGGCTGAAGCGCTGGGCGAGCAGGTCGCCGCCTCGTTACGCGCCGGCGGCGCGGTGTGGGCCGCCAACTCTTGACGCCTGCGCGCGTCATCGTGACCCGGCCCGAGCGCGATGCCCTGCGCTGGGTGCAGTTGCTGGCGCAACGCGGCCTGCGGGCCGAGGCGCTGCCGCTGATCCGGATTGAGGCGCTGGCGGATTCGCCGGCGCTGCAACAGGCCTGGCGCGAGATCAGCTCGTATGCCGCGCTGATGTTTGTCAGTGGCAATGCGGTAGAGGCTTTTTTTGCATCAAATCAGACCTCAGCCCCCGCCGAATGCGGGCAAGCAGCTATTAATTCAATAGCGATTGAGGGCCTGCGCTGGATGGCGCCCGGTCCCGGCACGGTGGCCGCCCTGCGGGCTGCCGGTGTGCCCGCCGCACGCATTGATGCACCTGCGGCAGATGCCGGCCAGTTCGACTCCGAAGCCCTGTGGGCGCTGGTGGGCGGCCGCGTCTGGCAGGGTCTGCGCGTGCTGATTGTGCGCGGACACAGTGCGGGAGGCGATGCGGCGGCCGGTGCCAACGGCCGTGACTGGCTGGCGCGACAACTGGTGGCGGCCGGCGCGCAGGTCACGTTTGTGGCGGTCTACCAGCGCAGTGCGCCGCTCTTCACGGCACAGCAGCGGCTCACCATGAAACAAGCTGCGACCGACGGTTCGGTCTGGCTGTTCAGCAGTTCCGAAGCGGTGGGCCACCTGCCGTCGCAAGACTGGTCACAGGCCCGCGCCGTGGCCACGCACCCGCGCATTGCCCAGGCCGTGCGCGCCGCCGGCTGGGGTGTTGTAGCCGAGTCACGCCCGACGCTGGAGGACATCGTGGCCTCGATAGAATCCATACAACCATGAGCGACAACGAATCCGTTCCCGCGATCCCCCTGTCGACGTCCGCGTCTGACGTGCCGGCCACGCCGCGCGCGGGCGGCGCGACCCTGCGCGCGGTGCTGATGGTGACCGCCGTGGTGGCGCTGGCCGGTGTGCTGCTCAGCGCCTTGTTATGGCAAAAACTCGGCAACATGCAGGAAGAGCTGGCCCGGCGCAGTACCGATGCGACTGCGCAGTCCATTGAGGCCCGTACGCTGGCGCGCCAGGCCCAGGACGGCACACGCGAGCTGACAGCGCGGCTGGCCCTGCTGGAAACCCGGCTCAGCGAAGTCAGCCTGCAGCGCACGCAGCTTGAAGAGCTGATGCAAAGCCTGTCGCGCTCACGCGATGAAAACCTGGTGGTTGATGTGGAGTCGGCCTTGCGGCTGGCTCAGCAGCAGGCGCAACTGACGGGCAGCGCCGAGCCCATGCTGGCGGCGCTCAAGTCGGCCGATCAGCGCCTGTCGCGTGCCGCGCAGCCGCGCCTCAATCCCCTGCAACGCGCCATTGCGCGCGACGTGGAGCGCATCAAGGCGACCACCGTGACCGATGTACCCGGGCTGCTGCTCAAGCTTGACGAACTGACGCGGCTGGTGGACGAGCTGCCACTGGCCAACGCCATGCCGGTGGCTGCCAATACGCGCATCGGCGCAGCCGCAGTCGCACCCGCACGCCCGGCTTCCGCCGCCGCGCCTTCGGTCAACCCGGCACTTTTTCTGTTTGACCGGCTTGCCCTGCAGGCCTGGTGGGCGCGCACCTGGCAAGGCGTGCGCGATGAAGCGCGCAACCTGCTGCGCGTCAGCCGCATTGACCAGCCCGACGCGGCCCTGCTGGCGCCAGAACAATCGTTCTTCCTGCGTGAAAACCTCAAGCTCAAGCTGCTCAATGCGCGGCTGGGCCTGCTGTCGCGGCAAACCGCCAGCGCGCGCACCGATCTGACCAGCGCGTCGGCCGTGCTGGCCAAGTACTTCGACCCGGCGTCGCGCCGGACGCAGGCAGCCAGCCAACTTCTGCAGCAGGTGCAAACCCAGATGAAGTCCAGCGAGCTGCCGCGTCTGGATGAGACCCTGGCTGCGCTGGCCACCGCGGCCGCTGGCCGCTAGGCACAGCATGCGCGGCGCACTCTGGCTCCTGGCCCTGTTCGGCATCGCGGTTGCGGTGGCGCTGGTGGCCGGCAACAACCAGGCGGTGGTCACGCTGTTCTGGCCGCCGCACCGCATTGACATCTCCTTTAATCTGCTGGTGCTGCTGCTGGCGGGTCTTTTCATGCTGCTGTATGTGGCGCTGCGCGCCTCGTCAGTCGTTTTCTCGCTGCCGGCTGAAGCCCGTCGCTGGCGTGCGCAGCAAAAGGAAAGGGCGATGTACGCTGCCTTCATGGACGCGCTATCGCACCTGATGGCCGGACGGTTTATCCGTGCGGCCAAGCTCGCGCAAAACGCCGTCATCCAGGAAAAAAGCCTCAGCGAGCTGGCGCGCACGTCCAGCGACGTGAGCAGCTACAACGCCGCGCGGGCAACGCAACTGCGGCTTCTGGCCCACCTGCTGGCCGCCGAAAGCGCTCATTCTCTGCAAAACAAGGCGATGCGCGAAGAACACCTGCAGCAGGCGCTGGAGATCAGCCCGCACCGCATTGCCCAGGAAACCCGCGAAGGTGTGCAACTGCGCGCTGCGCGCTGGGCGCTGGACGACCGCGATCCGAACGGCGCCCTGGAACTGCTGGGCCAGTTGCCGCAGGGCGCGGCGCGACGCACGCTGGCCCTGCGCACCCGCTTGCGCGCGACACGCCAGGCCAGGCAGACCTCGCAGGCACTGGACACCGCGCGCCTGCTGGCCAAACACCGGGCGTTCTCGCCGGCTGCGGCGCAAAGCATTGTGCGCGGCCTGGCACTCGAACTGCTCGGCGGTGCGCACGACCCAGCGCAATTGCAAAACGTCTGGCAGTCGTTGGACGCAGCCGAGCGCGCGATGCCCGAGCTGGTGATCCACGCCGCCTCCCGCCTGATTGCGCTGCACGGTGACGCGGACCTGGCGCGCTCCTGGCTGCTGCAGGTCTGGGAGCCGGTGATGCAGCCGCGCTCGGAGATCAGCGACAACCTGCGCGTCAAGCTGATCCACGTGCTCGAGCAGGGCCTCGATTCCATTGACGCGGCCTGGCTGGCGCGGATTGAGGCCGCGCAGCAGCAGCGCCCGCGCGACGCCAACCTGCAGTACCTGGCGGGCATGGCTTGCCTGAAACGACAGCTTTGGGGCAAGGCCCAGCAGTTGCTGTCGCAGGCCGCGATGGCCTTGCAGGACGCCACGTTGCACCGCAATGCGTGGCGCGCGCTGGCTCTTCTCGCAGAGCAGCGCGAGGATGCTGTTGCTGCTGCGCAGGCTTATAAGAGGGCGGCAGAAGTCTGATTTTTTTTGCCCATTCGGGCTGGGGTTGTTGGCGCCTTCTTTGCTTCTGATGTTTGTTGCACGCCAGCAAGCCGGGCAACCCCCGGCTTGCTGGCAAGCTGTTTCAGCCCGGTCAAGCGATATCTTCACCAAGCGCACGCAACGCAAGGCCGCCATACAGGCGAAAAAAAGGCAGCCCGAAAGCTGCCTTTGATCTCGTGCCGACTGGCACCAACAGAGCAATTACTCCGCGCGCTCACCCGCTGCCGGCGTAGCAGTTTGTTCAAACGGCAAGTTCATATCACGCAGATCGCGTTTGGTCTCGACCAGCACCAGCGGGCTGGCGTCCAGTTGCGCGGTCGGTGGGCGCTCGCGTGGAACGTGGATGGGCTTGGGCTCGTCGGCCATAGCGGCCTGGACTTCGGCGATCTTCGCCGTATCCGAGTTGACCCATTGCAGACCGGAGGACTGGGCCACCTGGGCCAGGTCCTGCAGCGGCAGGTCATAGGTTTGCACTTTTGGCAGGGAGCGGCCTGCCGGCGCGGCCACGGCGGGCGCCGGGGTCACGATGGGAGCGGCGACCACAGGTGCGGCTTGCGGCGTCATCTGGGGCGCACGTATGGGCTCGGTCTGCGCTACGAATTCAGTAGCAGCTGGCGCCGGTTTTTCAAGGGCTGCTGGCTGATGTGACTCGAAGTTTTCAGAAACTGCGGTGAGCGCTGCGGCGCCTTCGGTCATGCCATCGGCAGGCTGGTCAGGGCGCTCTGAACGCTCGCGGCGGTCACGACCATAACGGTCGCGGCTGCGGCGATCACGCGGCTGGCGGTCCTGGCCTTCTTCACCGTCGGTCTGAATTGGCGCATCGGTCGAAGACGCGGGCACGACCGGGTTGCCTGCTTCGTCCTGGCTTGTCACGACGGCGGGATGGGCGGCGTCGAAGCTGTCAGCCTGGGCAGCCGCGGCGGGTGCCATGCTGCCATCCGTCCGGTCACCGCGGTCGTCACGGCGTTCGCCACGTCGGCCATTGCCGCGCTCACCACGTTCTCCGCCACGCTCGCGGCGGCCTTGGCCTTCGGCGCGGGCTTCGTTGTTGCGGCTGCCGTCCTGGCGTTCGCCGTCAGAACCGGCTTCGACTGCGCGTTCCTGACGCGGCGAGGCATCGCCGGCCATCGCTGCAGCCATGGCCGCCTGGTTGGCCAATGCCAAGTCCTGTTGCTCGGTATCACGCGGTGCGCGGTCGCCGCGCTCGCCACGTTCACCGCGATCACCGCCGCGGCCACGGCGGCCACGGCCCTCGGCACCGCCTGCCTGACCTTCCACACGTTCCGGACGATCACCGCGGGGCTCTCCTGGCTCACGCGGTTCGCGCGCCTCGCGCGGCTGCTCGTTGCGTTCACCGGCTGGGCGCTCCTGGCGCTGGCCCTCGACACGGCCTTCTGCGGCTGGACGCTCGCTGCGGCCTTCGCCGCCACGCTCACGGCGCTCGCCACTGCGACCTTCTCCGCGCTGCTCGGTACGGCCTTCAGCGCCGCGGCCTTCGTTGCGACCGCCGCGTCCGCCACGGCGTCCGTCACGACCGCCGCGTTCGCCACCGCGGTCGCTGCGCTCTCCGCCGCGTTCACCGCGCCCGTCACGGCGTGTTTCGCCGCGTTCGTCTTTTTTCTCTTGCCTGGCCGGGGCAGCCACAGGGGCAGTGTCGGCGCCGACAAAAAATTCCTTGATCCTGGAAAAAAAGCTTTTTTCGGCCGGGGCGGCAGCCACGGCACGGGCCGGTGCCGGCGCAACCGGTGCGACTGCCACCACAGGCGCGGGTTTCGGAATCGCCTGCGGTGCTGGCGCATCGGGCAAGACGCCCTTGATGACCGGTTCCTGCTTGTTGTGTTTTTCCTGGCTGCGGCGCGTGACCGTGGTCGGGTCTTCCATCTCTTCGGCCATCTTGTAGCTCGCTTCGATGTTGTCCAGGCGCGGGTCGTCGTGTTTCAGGCGCTCGAGCTTGTAGTTGGGGGTTTCCAGCGTCTTGTTGGGCACCAGCAGCACGTTGATGCGCTGCTTCATCTCGATCTTGGCGATCTCGGAACGTTTTTCATTGAGCAGGAAAGACGCCACATCGACCGGCACCTGGCACAGTACCGAGGCGGTGCTGTCCTTCATGGACTCTTCCTGGATGATGCGCAGGATCTGCAGTGCCGAGCTTTCGGTGTCGCGGATGTGGCCGGAGCCGCCGCAACGCGGGCAGGGAATCGATGCACCTTCTGACAACGCAGGGCGCAGCCGCTGGCGGCTCATTTCCATCAGGCCAAACTTGCTGATGGTGCCGAACTGCACACGGGCGCGGTCCTGGCGCAGCGCGTCGCGCAGGCGGTTTTCGACGTCGCGGCGGTTGCGCGACTCTTCCATGTCGATAAAGTCGATGACGATCAGGCCGCCCAG
>Ga0105050_10004142_pt1 | contig 19499 bp, 19 predicted proteins | sample FRY01_FD_78088 | JGI IMG/M metagenome (GOLD analysis project Ga0105050, IMG submission 78088) | Freshwater microbial communities from Lake Fryxell liftoff mats and glacier meltwater in Antarctica - FRY-01 | ecosystem: Environmental > Aquatic > Freshwater > Ice > Glacier meltwater ...
GATGAATGAACGAATACATCCTCATCACCTGATTCTGCGGGTACGATGAACCCGAATCCTTTAGTTTCATTAAAAAACTTTACTGTACCTTCTTTTTGCATTGTGTTATTTATTAATATAATGTCAAAGATACTCAAATAGATTGAAAATCAATAAATAATTTTCAAGGACCAAAGAATTTAACAATAGAATTTACTAAGATTGATTCCAGATTTAGATAAAGTTCTCAACAAAGGACTAAATAACTCTTTCATTAATAGCGCTAAGACCTTTTTTACCTTGCACAACTTCGAAATATACTATTTTCTGTAAAATGGTCTTAATTTTTAAATTTGCTAATTAATTATTGTCTTATAATTAATATTATGTTAAATAGAAATTTAGAGTATCTACCCCGCTAACCCGAAATAGTATAAATTATAAAGCCCAAACAATATTTGTTTAGGCTTTATAAACGATGAATTAAAAATTTAAAGCTTCTCTATCTTAGCAGCAATTTCTGTTACCTTATCCTGATTCTTTTTAATAATATAGTAAGTCTTGAGGTTTTCAAGTGCTATACGGGATTTAGGATCTAGTTCACTAGATTTAAGTAAATAGGGTAAGGCTCTTTCTAACTCGGATTCGCCAAGTTTTATCATAGCATCATATTCTTTTTGTTGGTTTTGAGGGAGCTGATTTGCTTTATTAAACAAATTTATACCCTTATTTAAGATTATTCCACCCACATTAGTGTTAGCATCAGTAAAATTAGGATCAATCTTTAAAGCAGTTATATAGGCTTCTTCCGCTTTGGTCGATTCTCCTATTGTACTATAAGCAATACCCAAATAATATGGATATAATTTATCGCCTGGATTTTTTTGAGCCTGATCTGTGATTTTGGTAATAACTTCTTTTTGTTTACCTGACATCAAACTAAGTTCAATCTCCTGTGTTGCTAACTGTGCATCATTGTATTTTGTAGCGCCTTCAGATGCTACGGCAATTGCTCTCGCTGTATCACCTTCCATGGTATAAAGACGAGATAAATCAAGATAAATTTGATTATTAGCAGAAAAATTGGTTTTAATTAAAGCCTCATAACTTTGAATACCTCCCTTGTAATTTTTTGAATTAATTGCTGATAATCCTGCATAATAGGTTATTGTAGTATCTCCGGGACGGTAGTTTAATGCACTGCTGAAGGAAGTATATGCATCAGCAAAATTATTTGTTTGATAAGCCTTAACACCTTGATTTAGTTCATATTGACTAAAAAGAGTTGCGTTAGCATTTTCAAGATTCGCCTTATTTTCACTGGCTTTATCTAGTTCGCTTGCTTTTTTATGAGCAGCTTTTGCCTCATCAATCAATGGCCTTGATGATTGCGGAACAGTATCAAGCAGAGCCAATTCTCCATAAATAAGCGTCTTGTAAGTCCATGCAGCAGGATCTTCAATAGTTTTTGGATGTACAACTGACTTGTCGATAGATGCTTTTGCTGTTTTAAGATTTGGGATAGCCAGTAACATTGAGTTAGCGTCCTTTAATCCAATAAACTTTTCATAACTAGTTCGGGCACTTGTTACTTCCCCTTTCTGAGCAAAAACCACCAAGGTTGAAGCTGAAAACACTGCTGCCAAAATGAAAGATTTAATTTTCATGTTTTTAATTTAATTTGAGTTGATTTATTCTATTGTTAATTTTTTGTAATTCTGATTGATCACCTGTATTCTTATATAATATAGACAATGATGTTAATGTTTTTAATTCATTAGGATCAATTTCATTAGCTTTAGATAAATAATATTTTGAAACATACATCATACCACTTTGTTCTTTATCCTTAAGATACAAATTAAGATAAAGCAATCCTAACGCAAAATTCGCTTCATAATTATTCGGATTGATAGTTAAAATTACTTTATAATACTCTTCGGCCTTAGTTACATCACCGGTCATTTCATATGAAAAGCCTGTCAGATAGTTTAAATTAATGTTATTTTCATCTAATTTAAGCGCTTGACCTGTAAATTTAATTATTTCTTTGTAATCATTTCTACTCAATAAAATATTTAGGAGTTTAAAAACAAGATCGCGATTGGCCGGGTATGCAATACTTCCTTCGGTCAATACTCGTAAAGTATTTTTTTCATCGTTTAGCGATTCATAAAGGTTAGCCAATACCATATAATACTCAGGTTTGGGCTTATTAGAAATTAATTTCTCATAATATCCAACCGATCTGCTATAATTTCCTGTTTCTTGGCAAAGAAGTGCAAGATTGTGCGTAACCAGGATATTATCCTTATCTATACTATCAAGAATAGTAAAATACTTCAAAGCATCAAAATAGTTACGGTTCTTAAAAGTGGTATTAGCCCTGTATAGATAGGTTAGTTTCAACTGATTTTCGATGTATGAAATTTGATCTTTTGATTCTTCTGTATACTTGAAACCATAAACCTTTTTCATTGAAAACAAGGTTTCATCTAATGGATCTTTCTTATAAGAATATTTTAAATTTGAATCTAATCTGGCAAGGGTTGAGTAAACTAAGCTTCTAACCAGATTATTCCTGTAGGATGCAGAATCAGATTTAGTTTTAAAGCCATTATCTATTAGCTTACGTGCATTTTCAAGGTTCTTAATATCCTTACCCGAAGAGTATTGAGCAAAACTATTCATGGCCTCTTTAATTACAAGAGCCTGATTCTGAGTCTGAGCATTTATACTTTTCATTATCAGAAAAAAAATACACGTAAAAAGAACAAAAACTCTGTTCATGGACCTATTCTTCAGTTTTAGATTCTTGATCTGTTGAATTTAACTCATTTCCTAGTTCATCTTCCGCAGATTCTGTTTCTTCAATATCTTCGTCCTCATGTTCAACTTTGGCAATAGATGCAATAGAATCGTCCCCTTTAAATGTTATTAAACGCACTCCTTGAGTTGCACGACCCATTACACGCAGATCACTTACTCCTATTCTGATAACAATACCTGATTTATTAATAATCATCAGATCATCAATATCAGTAACGTCCTTTATAGCGACCAGTTCACCGGTCTTTTCGGTTACATTGATTGTTTTAACACCTTTACCTCCCCTATTTGTTACGCGATAATCTTCTATATCAGTACGCTTACCATATCCGTTTTCAGAAACAACCAAAACAGTAACCTCAGGATTATTAACACTGATCATGCCCACAACTTCATCTTTTACATTCGCTAAAGTAATTCCGCGAACCCCTGTGGCTGTACGGCCCATTGGACGAACAGTAGATTCATTGAATCTGATTGCTCTGCCAGAACGCAAGGCCATCACAATTTCACTAGTCCCTGTTGTTAAACACGCTTCAAGCAATTGATCGCCTTCATTGATATTAATGGCATTGATTCCGTTTGCCCTTGGTCTTGAATAGGCCTCAAGTGAAGTCTTCTTGATTGTACCCTTTTTAGTACACATGATTATAAAGTTGTTCTCTAAATAATCCTGATCTTTCAGATTAACAACTTTGATGTAAGCCTTAATGTTTTCTTCTTTTGGAATATTAATTACATTCTGTATGGCTCTGCCCTTACTTGTTCGGGTTCCTTCAGGAATCTCAAATACCCTTAACCAGAAACATTTACCTGTTTCCGTAAAGAATAGCATATAGTTATGATTGGTAGCAATTAGAATATGTTCTATGAAATCCTTATCTCTTGATTGCGAACCCATAGAGCCTTTTCCACCTCTACCCTGCTTACGGTATTCAGTTAAAGGTGTTCGTTTGATATATCCTTCATGGGATATGGTAATGACAACTTCTTCATCCACAATAAAGTCTTCCATCCGCATATCCTCTGCAGAATGTGTGATTGAAGTACGTCTTTCATCACCGAATTTATCACGTATTTCTGTTAATTCATCAGTAATAATCTGCATACGCAAACCTTCATCTGCTAAAACTGATTTTAAATACTCTATGGTATTCATTAACTCAGCATATTCCTCTTTAATTTTATCGCGTTCAAGACCAGTTAAACGACGAAGAGTCATGTCCAGAATTGCTCTTGCCTGAACATCAGAAAGACTAAAGCTCTCCATCAAGCTTATACGAGCATCATCAGGGCTATTTGAAGCGCGAATTAGTTTAATTACCTCATCTAGATGATCAAGGGCAATTAACAATCCTTCTAGGATGTGAGCTCTTTTTTCGGCTTCGGAAAGATCAAATTTAGTCCTACGAATAACAACCTCATGACGATGATCAACAAAATGTCTGATCAGATCTTTGAGATTTAACATCATCGGACGACCATTAACCAGAGCGATATTGTTAACACTAAATGAGGTTTGAAGTGCGGTATATTTAAATAAGTTATTCAAAACAACAGAAGCATTTGCATCCCGTTTGATTTCATAAACTATACGCATTCCATCTCTGTCAGACTCATCTCTGATCTCACTAATTCCTTCAATTTTCTTATCATTAACAAGACCGGCTGTTTGTTCGATCATGTTTGCTTTATTTACCTGATATGGAATCTCGTTCACAATAATCCGTTCACGATCACCTTTATGAACTTCGATTTCAGCTTTTGCCCTCATTACGATTCTACCTCTGCCTGTCTCAAATGCTTCCTGGACACCGGAATAACCATAGATAATTCCTCCTGTTGGAAAATCCGGAGCTTTAACGTATAGCATCAGATCTGTTATAGTTACATCTCTATTGCCAATGTAAGCTATTGTTGCATTAACAACCTCTGTTAAGTTGTGAGGAGGCATATTAGTTGCCATACCTACTGCAATACCTGAAGCACCATTGACGAGTAAGTTTGGAATTCGGGATGGAAGAACAGTTGGTTCTTCCAATGTATCATCAAAATTAAGCTGGAAATCAACAGTTTCTTTATTGATATCGGCAAGCATTTCTTCTGCGATCTTTTTTAATCTTGCCTCAGTATAACGCATTGCTGCCGGAGAATCTCCATCAATCGAACCAAAGTTACCCTGTCCGTCAACCATTGGATAACGCAAACTCCAGTTCTGAGCCATACGAACCATTGCGAAATAAACTGAAGAATCTCCATGTGGATGATATTTACCTAATACATCACCGACAATACGGGCTGATTTCTTATGAGGCTTAGTGCTGGTTACTCCAAGATCAAGCATTCCATAGAGTACCCGACGATGTACAGGTTTAAGACCATCACGAACATCAGGCAAAGCACGGGAAACAATAACAGACATCGAATAATCGATGTATGCAGACTTCATTTCCTCTTCTATATTTATTGGGATTATTCTGTCGTTCTGGGGTACTATATTATCGTTTTCTGTATCTTCAGCCATGTTATACCTAAGTTCTGATTAATTAATTTTAATATTCAAACAGCAATAAAATTCTGCAAAAATAGAACCGCTTTTCAGCCTTGCGAAGTTAATAAATTTCACGGTTTAAACAGGCAGTTTCGAAAAATATTACATTAAGAATTACGCCATCAATAAGACAGGAATTGGGTCTAAAAGCATTGGCATATTCTTAAAAAAGGTAAAATTTTTCAAAGAATAAAATAAATTATTGAATGGGTACTATTGAATATTTAGACCATTTAGGGCATTTTTATAGCGATCCAGTGCACGTTTTCTAGCAAATTCATGCTGGACTATTGGCATCATGTAATCCACTTTAAAATCGCTGATCCAGGTTTTAATATATACAAGTTTGGGATCAAATTTTAAGGTTTGGGCAGTGGGGTTGAATATCCTGAAATATGGAGCAGAATCACAACCACTTCCTGAAGCCCATTGCCAATTGCCATTATTAGAAGAAAGCTCAAAATCAAGTAGTTTATGTGCAAAATACGCCTCTCCCCATTTCCAATCAATCAATAAATGCTTACAAAGAAAACTAGCGGTGATCATTCTAACCCGGTTATGCATCAGTCCGGTGGCATTTAATTGTCGCATACCAGCATCCACTATTGGATACCCTGTTTCTCCCCTGCACCATGCTTCAAACTCCTGTTCATTATTTCTCCATTCAATCTGATCATATTTTTTCTTAAAACTCTGATTAATAACATGAGGATAATGATATAGAATCATCATAAAAAACTCACGCCAGATCAATTCATTTAACCATTGCTCATTCCATTTAACAGCCAGTTTTACTAAGTAACGAATACTTATTGTTCCAAACCGTAAATGAACACTAACATGACTTGTACCATTTACAGACGGAAGATTTCGCGTTGATGGATAATTCCGAATTAAATCTTCTGATATATTGAATGCTTGTAAATTAAAATCCACACTAACAAAGCCAATTTGTGAAAGATCTTGTACCAATACAGGTTCCATCTGAAGACATTTTGATAAATAATTTTCAGATGGATATTCTGGGATATTTAGTTTCATAAAATGCTCCTTCCAACGTCTCGAAAATGGGGTAAAAACAGTATACGGTGTACCATCAGACTTCATGATATCAAACTTCTCAAAAATTACCTGATCCTTGAAAGTATGAAAGGAAATACCTCTACCTTTTAGAAAATACTCAACTTTTAAATCTCTATCTATGGCGTAAGGCTCATAATCATGATTGATATAAACTTCCTTAATACTAAATTGTTCATTTAACTTGTCAAAAGCAGGTATCACTTGGTCATGAATTACCAAAAGAGATGAGCCATAATTGATCAATTCAGCATTCAGCTTTATTAGCTGATGATGAATAAATTCAACTCTCCTATCTTTTCTATCTGGAAGTTTATCAAGAATTTCGGGATCAAAGATGAAGATTGGTAAAACCGGATAATTACTCATCAAGGCATGATACAATGCAGCTTGATCATTTAATCTTAAATCCCTTCTAAGCCAGCAAATACTTATCTCTTTCTTCATAAATCAAATAGAAATTCTGTGAATTAGTGAGAGTAGATTTCTGATAAAGCGGCATCCAGCCCCTGATAGCGGAAACGAAAGCCCATATCCATGAGTTTCTGTGGCGATGTTCTGTTACTGTTTAAAATGACGGAACTCATTTCTCCAAGCATTGCTTTCAAAATAAACTCGGGTACATTTATTGGCCATACCGGTCGGAAAAGTTTCTTTGCAAGTATTTTGGTGAACTCATAATTAGTAACCGGAAATGAGGTACTAGCATTAAAAGTTCCTGAATAATCAGGGTTTTCGATCGCTTTTTCAAATATCGATACTAAGTCAGTAAGATGTATCCAGGGCATCCACTGCTTTCCAGAACCTAAAGCTGCCCCGACAAAAAAACTCACAGGCCTTGCTAATTCCGAAAGTGCACCTCCTTGCTTTGAAAGTACCATTCCAATCCTTAACTTCACCACTCTGATGCCGGATTTTAAACCTTCATCAACTGCATGTTCCCATTGCTTACAACAGTCCGCCAGAAACCCTGTCCCACTACCACTATCTTCATAAAGCATTTCATCATATCGATCACCATAATATCCTATTGCTGAAGCTGATATAAATGTCTTAATGGGTGCCTTTATAGCCTCAATTGTATTGTACAGTAATTGGGTTGATTTAATTCTGCTATCTACAATTTCCTGTTTACGTTGTTTGGTCCAGCGTTTGTCCGCAATCCCGGCTCCTGCAAGATGAATAATTGTATCAATCCCATCAAAAGCATTTAAGTCAATCAATTGTTTATCTACATCCCAATTATACGCTGTTATACCTTTGAAATTTGAAGACTCTCTAGAAAGCACAGAAACTTTATGCCCCTTTTCCATTAAAGTTTTTATAAGTCTGGAACCTATTAGACCACTTGCTCCGGTTATCAGGATATTCTTGTTTCGATTAGTATCAGAATTCATAATGTAATTATAACATTCAGAGATTGAGTAATTATTATTATTACAGATTAAAATTGTTTATTAACCCATAAAAAATTAAAACTTATTATAAAGTCCCAAAAATTTTCTCGAGGGCTTTTTCGCGAAACTGAAAGATCTCTTTGACTTTATCCTTAACAAATATTGTGTGAGCTAACTGACCCAATATACCTAATGGGATTTGGTATTTTATTTCATCCTTCATTAATACTCCATTTTCTTTTGGAATAAAGGTGTGGGTATGCTCCCACATTTTATAAGGACCCTTTATTTGTCTGTCGGCAAAACTATGCGGTCTATTCACATAGGTAATCTCGGTTTGCCAGTTCAAAGGAATTCCAAATACCGGCTTAACGGTATAATCAATTAACATTCCTTCATGAATCTCCTTATCATCAAGTTTGGTTAATATCTTAAAATCCATTTCTGGTGGCGTAATAAGAGCCAGATTTTTTGCTGATGAAAAAAAATCCCATGCCCGATCAATACTGACAGGTAAAAGATGTTCTGTTCTAAAATAATATATCATGATTTGATTTGATAAGATTGACTATGAGAGCATAGTTTAAAGAAGCAAATTTTAAGCCACTCTGTAAAATTTTCGGGATGCAATTCAATTTCTTTTTCTAGATCGATTAGAGTAATGTATTTCCAATCCTTTACTTCAAGTCTGTTTAGTATTGGTAATTCATCATTAATACCCAAATAAACATGGTCAAACTCATGTTCTGTTAGACCATTGGAAAACATGCACTTATATTTAAAACTGAAGCTAAACTCCAATTCACAAGCCATACCCATCTCCTCCATTAGTCTGCGGTTACATCCTTCAATAGTCTTCTCATAAGGTTTTGGGTGGCTACAACAAGTATTGGTCCAGAGTCCGGGTGAATGATATTTAATATCAGCTCTTTGCTGGATTAAAAGTTCATTCTTAGAATTAAATATAAACACTGAAAATGCTCTGTGCAAAAGTCCTTGTTGATGAATAGAAAGTTTATCCAAAACACCTATCTCATTATCCTGATCATCAACAAGAATTACTAACTCATCTGCTCCTTCAAAGGTCTCATTCATAATCAGGCAGCATTATTAGTTTTAAGATAAGAACTGATTATATTTTTAAGTTTTTGATCATTTAGTTTTGCCAGAGACTGAACCAAAAACAACCTATCATTTTCTTTATTGGCATAATAATTTAGAAATGAAGGCACATTAGTCTGAATGGTATACCTTAAGAATCTCAACTCAACATTTTTCTGATCGAATTGAATTGCCTTTTCAAGCATTAATTTACCCTTTCTGAAATAGGATAATTTACTAAATGGATTGTATAAATGTTTAGCCATTAACATTGTAGCACTTGCTCTATATCCTAAAAAAATTACATTATTATTCTCGTTAAAAGGATGCAAGAGTTCTATGAGTTCAGTACATATTTTTTGAGAAGATTGTGCTTTATGAAATAATAGTCTAACATCTTCAATCTCAACAGTATTTGAAGAGGCTATAAAACTCTGGATCATAAAAAAAATAAGCAATAGAAACTTCATACCCAGTTTAATTTGTTTTGAACCATGCAATTGACCATAATTCCAAGTTTCTTACCATTATTAATCCTAACCCTTTCGGTTAAAACTTGTTTTGGGGGAAGTTTCTTTATTTTATTGAACAAAGCCTTGTAATAAACGTAAGCAAGATAGACTCCTCCCCTTGAAGTTCTTGGTAGTAATTTTATACCTTTCAATGCAATTTGAAAATCATTTTCAATATCTTTTTCTATCTGTTCCTTAGCTGCTGCTGTAAATTCAGAAATATCTACATTCGGAAAATACGTTCTTCCTAGAATTAAGTAATCGTCTTTCATATCCCTCAGGAAATTCACTTTTTGAAAGGCAGAACCAAGCTTCATGGCATATGTTTTAAGCTTATAATATTCATTTTGATTGCCTCCTGTAAATACATGAAGGCACATTAGGCCTACTACTTCTGCTGAACCCAAGATGTACTGTTGGTATTTCTCCGTCGTATAATCAACTTTCTCAAGATCCATCTCCATACTCTGTAAAAAGGTCTCTACCAGATCTAAACCGATATTATACTTATGAACTGCATTTTGAAAAGAGTTAAGAATCGGATTTAGCGAAATCCGATTTTCTATTGCTTCATAAGTTTCAATCTTAAATTTTGCCAGAAGTTGCTTTTTATCAAAACCCTCAAAGCTGTCTACAATTTCATCGGCCAAGCGTACAAATCCATATACTGAATAAATTGCATCCCTCAGACAATTATTAAGACAATAAATACCCAATGAAAAACTAGTACTGTAAGCACGGGTAGTAATTTTACTGACTTTAACGGAAAGATTATCAAACAAAACTTTCATTTACGAGCAATTTAAATGTTTAATCAATTGTCCGGCAGAAACTTTACCGGAGATAATCGATGGTGGAACTCCCGGACCTGGAACTGTAAGCTGCCCGGTATAAAATAAATTTTTTACCTTTTTATTTCTGATGCTGGGTTTAAGGTTTGCCGTTTGTAATAATGTATTGGCCAGTCCGTAGGCATTCCCTTTATAAGCATGGTAGTCAATTATAAAATCATTAGTACAATAAGATTTCTTGTAATCAATAATCGTGCTAATCTCTTCCTGGACATGTTTATTTAACCTAGAGATCATTATATTAAAATATTTTTCACGAAGCTCATCAGTATCTTCGAGGCCTGGAGCTAAAGGCATTAAAAAAAACAAATTTTCATGACCTTCAGGTGCTATATTGTCATCTGATTTTGATGGACAGCAGACATAAAAAAGAGGTTTTGTAGGCCATTGCGGTTTTTTATAAATTTCAATCGCATGCAGTTCCAAATCTTCATCAAAAAATAGAGTGTGATGGCTAAGATTTTTAATCCTTTTGTTTAGTCCGATATAAAAAATAAGGCAGGACGGAGCAAAAACCTTCTTTTTCCAATAGCTTTCTTTATAATTCCGGTATTTCTCCTGAATTAAGCTACTTTCTACATGATGGTAATCGGCAGATGCGATAATAGCATCACAATTGATTTTGTTACCATTAACTAGTATTCCGATGGCCTTGTTATCTTCAATAATTATTTCATCAACAGGCGAATCGAAATGAATGCTTGCACCCTTTAGTTTCGCAACCTCCAAAAAACCATCAATTACTTTTCCAAAACCACCATCCGGATACCATGTACCAAGTTTAAGGCCAGCATAGTTCATCAAACTGTAAAGTGCTGGTGTATCTTGTGGCATTGCCCCTAAAAAGAGTACCGGAAACTCCATTAATGCGATGAGTCTCGGATCACTGAAAAATTTTCTGATATGTTTTCTGAATGAACTGAAAACCTGAAGTCGGAAGGTTCCTTTAATGAGATCAAGATCAGCAAACTCAGCTAAAGACAATCCAGGTTTATATACCAAACTACCCATACCGGTATCATATTTGAATTGTGCCTCATTCATAAACTTTTCAAGCTGCAGAGCACTACCTTTTTCGATAGATTCAAACATCTGAGAAAGCTGAGCAAAGTTTTCAGGAACACTCATTACCTCAGATTCAGGGAACACGATATCAAAAGATGGATCTAAAAGCTTGAGTTTATAAAAATCAGAAACCTTGTATCCGAAATCAGAAAAGAACTTTTCAAAAACATCGGGCATCCAGTACCAGCTGGGGCCCATATCAAAAACATATCCATTCTCTTTTAACTGCCTTGCTCGACCACCAGGTTGTGAATTTTTTTCATAAACATGAACCTCATGTCCAGCCGCAGATAAATAAGCTGATGCGCTCAAACCTGAAAATCCTGATCCGATGACAATAATTTTTGACATTAGTTAATTTAATTATTGATTATTACTTCATTCAGACCAAGAATATTTTCAATATCTGCTATAGATTGAAGATATTCTACATTTTGAGGATATTTTAAGCTAGAAATAAGTTTATGATTTCCTGCCAAGTAAATTTTATGTTCAGAAAAGTACGAATTTAAACTGTCAATATCTTTTTGAATCTGCTTAGGATAATCAAAATGAATCAGAAACATTAATAAATTATCAGGCACTGTATCTTGAAAAGCTGACTTTAAAGATATTACCGGGACATTACAACCTAAGTAGATAACTTTACGGCCAGAAAGCCTGATCAAAAAATTAGCATACAATAATGGGAGTTCATGGAATTCATTTTCAGGTAGGAAAAGTAACCATGTTTCCATTGATGAATCAGGTAAAGGTAATGCGTCAATTGCGACTGATAATTTTTGATGAAATATATTACTTAGAAAATGTTCGCTGGCAGTAGGCATAAGATCACTTGCCCATAACAATCCTATTCTGTTCAATACTGGAAATATCACCTTCTTATAGGTGTCCTTCAATCCATACACCGAGAAACTGAGAGAAAAAATGTGATCAAAATGAGCATAATCAAATGCTATCCCAGCAACAATCAACTGATTTATATAATATTCAGCAGTACAGTTTAAATTAGATGTACCTGAACTTTGAATTAAAGAAAATAATCTCTCATCACTCATGGAACATAACTGTGATACTTTATGACCCTTATCCATGAGGCTTACGATATTTAGAAGTCTCCTTAACTGCTTATCGTCATAATATCTAGTATTTCCCTCAGAACGTATGGGTTTTAGGGCATTATATCTATTCTCCCATACTCTAATTGTATGTGGCTTGATTCCTGAAAACTGGGACAACTGTGAAATAGAAAACAGATTCATTGTTTAAATTTAAGCTAAAAAATTTAAACACAAATGTATTTCACAGCAATATTACAATTAAATGTGAATAGTTTAGGTATATTATATATAGACCTATTTAATTTTTTTCCAATATTCTTCAACGATCATTCCATTTGGTAAAATACCATTAATTGTCAGTTTGTCTTTATCTACAGCAAATTTATAAGTTATATTCACATCTTTATTTTGTGAAGGCCGACTACTAAACTTACTGGTAATTAATAAACTATCACCTCTAATTTCATAAATTCCTGAATTATATAAGTCGGGAGGATTCTTGCCTTCGATCATGATGGCTTCATAGGTATCAGAGGCATAAATTCTTTGCATTTGAAATTCTTTGGACGCTTTTTTGGATCTACCGTTGTATATACCCCCATCATATTGCCAGATACCTATTAGAGGACCTGTACTACACGATGAAATAAGAACTAGACAGATCAAAACAGATGAAATATTAAAAAGTTTCTTCATGATTCAAATTTTATCAGGAAATCCAATTTATTCCCTTTTTTAAAAGTTTTATTGTCTTTTCTTCCTCAGATCCGGATGGTGCTGAAAAATCATAAACCCAATTTGCCTGGGGTGGCATACTCATCAGAATGGATTCTATTCTTCCATTAGTTTCTAAACCGAATTTAGTTCCTGCATCATATACAAGGTTAAACTCAACATATCGACTCCGGCGCTGAAATTGCCAGAGTTTTTGTTCTTCGGTAAATGATCTGTTTCTGTTTCTTTGAATAAGTTCGGTATAGACTGGCAAAAAGGTCCTACCTATCGCCTTAGAAAACTCGAAAATGCCTTCCCATTCAAGGCCTGATGAAGCTGGGTTTAATCGATCATAAAAAATACCTCCAATTCCTCTAGTTTCCTGTCGGTGTTTGATGAAAAAATAATCATCAGCCCATTTTTTAAATTTAGTATAAAATTCAGCTTGAAAACGGTCACAGGTATTTTTTAGCTCAGTATGGAAAAATCGAGCGTCTTCTTCAATCACATAATGAGGAGTAAGGTCAATTCCACCCCCAAACCATCGCAAATCTTTCCCTACCTCGCAGTTCATTTCAAAATAGCGGATATTCATGTGAATGATCGGTATCCATGGATGATTTGGATGAATTACAATTGACACGCCTGTGGCAAAAAAATCATCATCATCCACTCCAAAGGCTTTTTTTATATTTTCGGGAAGTTTTCCATATACAGCAGAAAAATTTACACCACCCTTTTCAATGATGCTTCCGCATTGAATTATACGGGTACGACCACCACCTCCACCATCTCTTTGCCATAATTCCTCCTGAAATTTTCCTGAACCATCAGCGAGTTCAAGGCCGGAACATATTTCATCCTGAATCAGTTGATAAGCATCAGCTATCTTCTCTTTCGTAATCATCCTCAAAAATGATGTTTTTAAATTGGATCGGGAAGCAATTCCTAACATTCATGGATCAGATTAGCTTATTTCAAGATAATCCAGATCCTTACCAAAGGTTTCCTTAAGCTGGTACAATGCAATTAAGGCTATAAACAAGGATATGAATCCCACAACTAAAGCACTATTGATTATACCCAAACTACCCTTTAAAGCTGTAAATGAAAGAGTTGCCAGCACCAAAGATCCTCTTACAAAGTTAGGAACAGTAGTAGTTACTGTGGCTCTGAGATTTGTCCCAAATTGCTCTGAGGCAATAGTAACAAAGGTTGCCCAATATCCTGATGAAAAACCAAGGAACAATACAAGCCAGATAAACTGCTGAGAATTCATCCCCTCGGCATTCAGATAAACTACGATACTGACTGCTGTAAGCAACAGAAAAACAAGCATAACTTTTTTTCTTGATCGCCACATCTGGCTCAAAAAGCCTGCAACTATATCACCAATTGCTATACCAATATAACAATACATAATTCCGGTTCCAGCCGAAAGGGGTTCTGTTGCATTTAATTCCTTACCAAATTCGGGCGAGAAGGTAACAAGTACTCCAACCACAAACCATAGCGGAATTCCAATTAATATGCAGCTCAAATACTTTTTAAATCGTTTTCCATCAGAAAAGAGCATAAAAATATTTCCTCTGCTCACACCATCGCTTTTTAAATTTTTAAACATCCCTGACTCCGCCAAACCTACGCGCATTCCAAGTAGCAGCAAACCCATGATCCCACCAATAATGTAGGATGTTTCCCAGGCATAATTTTCTCCGATTATTGCGGCAGCAACTGCTCCCATAAGCCCTACGCCGGCAACAATCATTGTACCATAACCACGGTTCTCCTTACTCATGGTTTCGGTTACCAGAGTAATACCAGCACCCAACTCACCTGCAAGTCCAATACCCGCAATAAAACGAATGATTGCATATTGTTCTACGGTTGTAACAAAACCATTGGCAAGATTTGCTGCAGAGTATAATAATATGGATCCGAAAAGCACACTTAAGCGACCCTTTTTATCCCCTAGTACACCCCATAAAATTCCACCAAGTAACATCCCAAACATCTGGCTATTAATGAGCATTGTTCCCACATCCATCAGATCGCTATCAGGAACCCCCAATCCTTTCAAACTTTTAATACGAATGACTGAAAAAAGAATCAAATCGTATATGTCTACAAAATAGCCCAATGCAGCTACGATGATAATTAATTTAACATTTTTCTTGTTGGCTGCAGCTTGATCCATATAAATTATTTAATCTTCCAATCTACAAACAAATTTGAAAAACTGAAAAAGAAGGTTGCTCATTTTATTATTCTCATTCTGCAGATCATTTTAATTATCAAGTCATTTTGCGGATATTTGCAAGGATGGTAATATCAGAAAACATGCTCAAATGGGCAATGCGTTTTTATCCCCCGCTATTTTTTCAAAGAATCTGGGTAATTAAGTTTGATAAGGGCTATACGGGTGTACATGTTAAAATTTTAAAGAGCTTTTTGAATATTAACTATAATCGAACAATCTTTGGTGGTACCATATTTAGCGCTTCGGATCCATTCTTTGCCCTGCTTTTTGATCAGCTCCTCCAAAGAAGAGGATTAAAATGCCGGGTATGGCTTAAAAGCTCCGAAATCAAATACTTAAAACCTGGAAAAACAAATTTATATTTTACGATTTCACTAAGTGAAGAACAAATTACAGAGGCGGAGACAACGCTCAGTACTGTGGGAAAATTCATAAAAGCGTATCCTCTTAATATTTTTAATTCGGAGGGAGTACTTTGTGCTACGGTGGTCAATGAGATATATATTCGTAATCTGTTTATGGGTGAAGAGCAAACGATTGCCTACTAAAGATTAATGAACATGAATATTAGGAGACTAATTTTGGAGGGGGAAGGTGTAACACAAGATTTCAAGAAAAAAATAACCAGCTGTGAAAAAATAGCAAAAACAATGGTTTCTTTTGCTAATAATAAGGGAGGAAGATTACTAATTGGGATTTCTGATGACGGGACGATAAGTGGGGTTAAGTCGGAAGATGAAGAAAAATATATGATTACCCGGGCTGCACACTTTTTTTGCAAACCAGCACTTGAACCAAAATTTGAAGAGATCTATTTAGATGATAAAATTGTACTTGTCGCAGAAATAATTAAGAGTGAAATGAAACCTCATTATGCTCTTGGAGAAGATAAAAAATGGTGGGTCTATATTCGAGTTAAAGATAAAAGTGTGCTAGCCAGCAAAATTGTTATTGATGTTCTGAAACGCGAAAACAATGAATATGGTGTATTGATTGAATTTTCTTCCAAAGAGAAAGCCCTTCTCGAGTATTTAAATGAACATGAAAGGATCACTTCCCGTGAATACAGCCTAATGTTAAATTTATCTAGGCGGAGAACGCATCGAATTCTTGTGAATCTGGTACTTTCCGGAGTGATCAGACTACACACTACAGAAAAAGAAGAATACTATACTGCTTCTTAATATAAAATAGTATAAATAGCTATTTTACAGACAATTAAAATCTAATTTATTTCTATTGAAACGCATTTACTTTAAATACAAATCCCACTATCAAAGCAATCTTACCCTGGCAATACCAGTTGTTATTTCGCAGCTCGGCCATACCTTGGTGCATACTGCTGATAGTGTAATTGTAGGGCATTTCGCGGGCACAATACCTTTAGCCGCGGTCTCCCTTGTAAATAGCATATTTATTGTAGCTCTTGTTATTGGCATGGGTATTTCCTACGGACTCACTCCACTGATTGCACAAGAAAACGGAAAGAAAAATAATCTGGAATGCGGGAGACTTCTTGCAAATAGCTTACTTATCAATGCAATTATAGGAATTCTGCTGTTTATACTTATTTATTACGGTTCTCAACTGGTTATATATAATATGGATCAGGATCCAAAAGTAGTAGCAAAAGCAATACCTTATTTAGGTTTACTCGGTTTTTCAATCGTTCCGTTGATGATTTTCATGACATTTAAACAATTCGCTGAAGGCCTAGGATTTACCAAACAGGCTATGATGATTTCTTTATGGGGAAATCTCCTTAATGTTTGTCTTGGGATTATATTCGTCAAGGGCTTATTTGGAATTGCACCAATGGGTGTGAGTGGTGTGGGTTGGAGCACACTCATTGATAGGACTATCATGGCAATTGTCATGTGTATTTATGTAATAAGGTCTAAGTATTTCAAGGAATACATAAAATCATTTACCTTAAAATCGGTTGATAAGATCAGGTCTTTGAAAATCCTTAAGATTGGAACACCAGTTGCGCTACAATATACGTTTGAGGTTAGTGCATTCAGTGTTTCAGCTATATTAATCGGCAGTATTGGCGCTGTTGAACAGGCGGCACACTTAGTGGCAATTAATCTAGCAGCGATAACTTATATGATGGCAAGTGGTATTTCTGCTGCAGCAACAATTAAAACCGGTAATAATTTTGGGAAAGAGGATTTCCTGAATCTCAGACTTTCAGCTATCTCAAGTTATCATATTGTTTTAATATTTATGGCTATCGCTGCCCTCTTGTTCGCTGGACTCAACGAATATTTACCTTGGATCTATACTTCAGATAAAGCTGTCATAAATATTGCTTCACAGCTACTTATAATTGCAGCATTTTTTCAACTATTTGATGGGGCACAGATTGTTGGATTAGGAATACTTCGAGGGATAGGTGATGTGAATATACCCACTTTAATCACTTTTGTGGCCTACTGGGTTATCGGTATACCCGCAGGATACTATATAGGAATAGTTTTAGGTTGGGGAGCAAATGGAATCTGGTATGGTCTAACCTTGGGCTTACTAGTTTCAGCCGTCTTGCTTTTTACCAGATTCCACTACTTTTCTAAGAAGCTGGTTCGGCTAGCTCATATAAAATTGATGCCACCGGAATTCTAATTTCATTAAAAATCTGAGACTGCATTTTTTTCAACCTATCAGTATGGTCCTCAAGACGATCGTTAATGTTCATATATCTGATCAAATCGCCTGTTCTAGTATCAATAAACCTATAACGTGTAAAATGTTGCTTTTCCATGATGCGAATTTACACTAAATTTATTGAAAATCAGCATATTACGTTCTTATGATTTATGAAATATAATTACGATATGCTTAGAAATAGAGATCATGTGCAACTCGATAGGTATTGCAGTGAGCTTCAACGATATCCGAAATTTTGGGGGAATAGCCCCCTCCCATACTAATCTGCACAGGCAGACCTAACCTTCTGCAATAATTCAACACCAGTTCATCTCTTTGTTTACATCCTGCTTTGGTAAGATTAAGCTTACCTAATTTATCCGTTGCAAGTATATCCACCCCTGCCAGATAGAAAATAAAATCAGGTTTAAATGATTCAATAACAAAGTTTAAATTCTGACTGAGCAGATTTAGATATTCTGTATCGCTAGTTCCTTCAGTCAAACCGATATCAAGATCAGATTGCTCTTTTCTGAATGGAAAATTCTTTTCTGCGTGCATAGAAAATGTAAAAACCCTTTCCTCATTACTGAATATCTCGGCAGTACCGTTTCCCTGATGAACATCCAAATCAATAATCAAAATACGTTGCGCTAAAGAATGGCTTAATAGATAATTAGCAGCAATTGCCTGATCATTTAGTAAACAAAAGCCTTCGGCCCAATTTGAACCTGCATGGTGGGTACCTCCTGCAATATTAAATGCAATTCCATGCTCTAAAGCATGAATACTCCCTATAATTGTCCCCATTGCAATTCTTTGTTCACGTTCTACCAGTAAAGCAGACATAGGAAAACCAGATCTTCTGACTTCAGCATCGCTTAGTTTAAGATCCCTAAGTCTTTCCCAGTAATTTTTCTCATGTGTTAACAAAATAATGTCTTCATCCAGCTTTTCCGGAGAAAAAAGTGAATCAAGGTTTATCAAACCCTCGTAGAGTAGTTGTTCTGGTATGAGTTCATACTTCAGCATCGGGAAGCGATGCGCCTCAGGTAGAGGAAGAACATAAACAGGGTCAAATGCAATAAAAAACAAGAAAATTAATAGTTAAGAAGTAATTTTGGCCTATCCCTATTAAACATTCTGATGATCAGCGATACCAGAATGATCGCAAGAGCTGCATAAGCTGCATTAATTACATCATCATAAAATAGCGCATCTACTTCTTTACGCTTCAAAATAATGCCATAAAGGGCCCAAAGTACTACAAAGCCGAATGGTATATTCCTTCTGACAAGAACAATAAATAAGGAAATAAGAGCCGCTGCACCCATTAAAATGATAACCCAATAGCTTTCAGATATTCCCATTCCATTCCATCCTGTTGAGTTTAACCAGGCACTGATATTGGCAATACTTGCAATACATATCCAGCCGAAATAAATACTCA
>Ga0105050_10004146_pt1 | contig 19477 bp, 14 predicted proteins | sample FRY01_FD_78088 | JGI IMG/M metagenome (GOLD analysis project Ga0105050, IMG submission 78088) | Freshwater microbial communities from Lake Fryxell liftoff mats and glacier meltwater in Antarctica - FRY-01 | ecosystem: Environmental > Aquatic > Freshwater > Ice > Glacier meltwater ...
AAAAAATGTATACTTCCTCTCATTGTAGTCTTCTTAATCTCCATTTCTCTATTATATGCTGATACCCTGTTTTCAAATTGTTCTATGTATTTTATTTCCCAAGGTATTCCGTGTTTAGTAGATTTATTCCTACCTGAATTATGTTGTCCTAACCTGATAGCAATGTCTTCACAACTACCAACATAATATTTGATGCTACTTTCAGAATATAGAATATATACAAAATACATAAATAACAAAAAATCCTGCCGAAGCAGGATTTTGATTGTGGAGAGTATCGGGGTCGAACCGACGACCTCTTGCATGCCATGCAAACGCTCTAGCCAACTGAGCTAACCCCCCAATAATATTTCAAATAAACAAAGACCTTCCCGATATTCATCGGGACGCTCTAGCCAACTGAGCTAACCCCCAATAATATTTCAAATAAACAAAGACCTTCCCGATATTCATCGGGACGCTCTAGCCAACTGAGCTAACCCCCCAAATGTTGTGTTGCAAATGTATATGGGTAACCCATACTATCAAAATTTTAGTTTTTTACATCGATTATCGGTATTTTTCACTCCTAATTCAACCACCCATGCCAATACAATTGCTTTCACCAGATACAGTGCTTAAACCCAAAGGTCATTATTCGCCAGGAGTAGTTCATAATGGTATTGTTTATGTAGCTGGTCAGTTGCCCTTGGATGTAAATGGTACTCCTCAAATTACTTCTATTGAAGAGGAAACAACTTTATGTTTGCATAATATTGAACAAATATTAATTGCTGCTGGTTCTGATCTGCAACATATTTTAAAAGTGAGCATTTTTGTAAGCGATATTGCTCACTGGCCAAAAGTAAACGCAACTTATGCCAACATAATGGGTAGCCATAAACCTGCAAGAATTATTGTTCCATGTAACCAACTTAATTATGGTTGCTCTATTGAAATTGATTGTATAGCTGCAGTAAAATAAACGTATGACAAAAATTACCAAAGAAGATATTGATAATGCACATTTACGCATTATGCCCTATATACACCGCACTCCAGTATTAACCAATGCTAGCATCAATCAAATGGCTGGCACTGAATTGTTTTTTAAGTGCGAAAATTTTCAAAAGATTGGCGCTTTTAAAATTCGTGGTGGAATGAATGCATCGCTTTCTTTAACTCCTGATCAATTAAAAAACGGAATAGCTACTCATTCATCTGGTAACCATGCTCAAGCCATTGCATTTGCTGCAAAAGAATTAGGCACTAAAGCTTATATAGTAATGCCCACTTCTTCTCCCTCTGTAAAAGTAAATGCTGTTAAAGGATATGGGGCAGAAGTAATTATGTGCGAACCCAATCAAGCCGCTCGTGAAGCTGCACTGCAAAAAATTGTTGACGAAACTGGAGCAGTGTTCATACATCCGTATGATGACTATAGAGTTATAACAGGACAAGCTACTTGCGTTAAAGAACTTTTAGAAGAAGTGCCCGATTTAGATGCAGTAATTGCGCCAGTAGGTGGGGGCGGATGTTTATCTGGTACTGCTTTAGGTGCTCATTATTTTAATCCGAAAATTGAAGTATATGCTGGTGAGCCTGAAGGTGCTGCAGATGCTGTATTGAGTTTTAAATCTGGTAAAGTAGAAAAAGCACCTTTTGTAAAAACAATTGCCGATGGATTAATGACAACTTTAAGCGAACAAACTTTAGCAATAATAAGAGAACATGTAAAAGACATTTTATTGGTATCTGAAGAAGAAATAAAAGCTGCACTAAAATTAGTTTACGAACGAATGAAAATAGTTGTAGAGCCAAGCTGTGTTGTTCCATTGGCTGCTGTATTAAAAAATAAACATTTATTTAAAGGAAAAAAAACAGGTATTATAATAACTGGAGGAAATGTGGATCTTACAAAATTTAATGAGTGGTTTCAATAAAGTATTTTTTCAATGTCCGATAATTCAAATTCCTTAAATAAATACGATGCAATCGTTATTGGTTCTGGTATTAGTGGAGGCTGGGCCGCAAAAGAATTGTGCGAACAAGGTCTATCAACATTGGTTTTAGAAAGAGGTAGAAATGTTGAGCATATAAAAGATTATCCTACTGCTACATTAAATCCTTGGGAGTTGCCTCATAGAGGAAAAGTTCCTCCTCCCGAACAAGATACTACTCCTATAGTTAGTCACTGCTATGCTTTTACTGAAGCTACCAAACATTTTTTTGTAAAAGATTATGAGCATCCTTATGTTCAAGTAAAACCCTTTAGTTGGATCAGAGGTTACCAAGTTGGTGGTAAATCACTTACTTGGGCTCGGCAAACTCAACGTTGGAGTAAATATGATTTTGAAGGTCCATTAAGAGACGGCTTTGCAGTTGATTGGCCAATTCGTTACGATGATTTAGCACCTTGGTATAGCTATGTAGAAAAATTTGCAGGAATTAGTGGCAATAAAGATGGGTTAGATGTTTTGCCCGATGGTGAATTTTTAAAACCTTGGGAAATGAATTGTGTAGAGCTTGAACTGCAACAAAAAATAATGAATTCTTTTCCCGAAAGGCATGTAATTCAAGGTAGATGCGCACATCTTACAGAACCCAATGATATTCATTTGCAACAAGGCAGAGGGAAATGCCTAGCTCGAAATTTATGTAATAGAGGTTGTCCGTTTGGAGCTTACTTTAGTTCAAATAGTTCTACAATTCCAGCAGCAAAAAAAACGAATAAACTTACGCTGCAACCTAATAGTGTAGTAGATTCTATCATTTACGATGATATTTTGCAAAAAGCAATTGGAGTAAAAGTTGTTGATGCTATTACCCATGCGGTAACTGAATATTATGCTCGCATCATTTTTGTAAATGCGGCTTGTTTAAATACCAATTTAATTTTACTTAATTCAACAAGTAAAAGGTTTCCTAATGGTTTAGGTAATGACAATAGCCTATTAGGCAAATACATTGCATTTCAAAATTATCGTGGTACCATTAATGCATTGTATGATGGTCCAGACGATAAATATTATTTTGGACGAAGACCAACTCAGGTGATGATGCCAAATTTTAGCAATGTGTTGAAACATGAAAAAAATTTCAAAAGAGGTTATATGATTTTTTTTAATGCTTCTCGCGGAAGGGCTAAGTCTGATGCTATTGGCGTTGAATTAAAAGAAGCAGTCACTGAATTAGGCGGATGGAAAATTTATATGATGATGCAAGGCGAAACATTACCTAAAGAATCCAATTACGTATCATTAAGTGAAGAGGAAAGAGATGAATGGGGAATTCCTCAACTACAAGTGTCAGTTGATTATGATGAAAATGATGAAATGCTGCTGCAAGATTTTTTTAAAGAAGGAAAAGCAATGCTTGAAAAAGCTGGATGTAAAAATATTTCCACTACCGATAGTAAACAAGCACCCGGACTAGATATTCATGAAATGGGTGGTGTGAGAATGGGCAGAGATCCTAAAACTTCTTTGTTAAATGAGTGGAACCAACTGCATCATTGTAAAAATGTTTTTGTAACTGATGGGGCATGCATGACTTCAACCGGCACTCAAAATCCTTCGCTTACTTTTATGGCGTTAACTGCTAGAGCTGCACATTATGCGGCAGAACAATTTAAAAAAGGGTTACTTTAATTCCCAAAACTGCCCCTCATAATTCCAAGGCTTCAATTGTAAATAATACTTATCTGGATCTACAATAAATTCGAATAATAAGTTGTAATTTTTTTTCATGTAATTAAAAAATGTTGGTTTACTATAAAACCAACAGGTATATGAAGCCGGTATTCCATAAAATTCAGGAGGAACGTGCTGTATAGTTATTCTATCTCGGTCCTCATAGTTAAATGCAATAGTGTCGATATATAAATATTTAACTCCACTCATTCTCATCTGGTCTAACAATTCATAAGTTTTTTCTATATATTGAATAACACCAGAAATTATAATGATATCTGGCTTATGATATTGTAAACATTCTTCAATTGAATAATAAAAATGTAATTGATCATTTTCAAATTCCTTTCTACCGGCTTCAACATAATTAGGCTGTTCTACTATACACCAATGTAGATTAGGAATGGCGTGTAAATACTTTTTTTTACTATTGTAAGTGGTGCCCAATGAGCCACCAAAATCAAGTACAGTAAGTCTTTTGTCATTTTTAGATGCTACCCATAATAAAGAAGTTAACATACTGAAGTTCATTTTTGGCGTTTCATAAATGATGCCGTCTCTTTCATAAACAACTTCATTGTTTACCACTTTGCGGGTTGTTTCTTTTATTCTTTCTAAAATTTCTTGCGCATTATAGCCTTCTGCATGCCTGTTAGCCGTTTCAAAATTGTCGTAATCTCCTTTCCATCCATATTTAAAACTATACCATCGTAGTGTATGTACAATTTGTGGTATAAATTGTTTTAGTAAGTAATGCATTGCTATTTATTTTGTTCATTTTTTACTTGCTCTAAATATGAAGCACTGTCTCCTTTGGGAATACTTAAAGATTTCCAATTTGTTTTTTTTATCATTCTACCTAAATAAACTATTTGCCCTATATGATACGGATAATGTGCTAATTGTCTTAGTATGGCATCATACACCAATAAAGGCTCGGTTCTAATTGTAACAGTTTTGGTTAAATCATCTGCTTCTAAACTTTCTAAAGTATCAATCAAGCATTTCCATCCATCATTCCAAAAATGAAGTAAATCTGCTTTACTACATTGCATTACTTCAAATTCAGCATCTCTTTTTCGCCAATGTTTTTCTCCATCTTCAGTTAAAAAATTAGTCCACCTACTCAGCATATTTCCATACATGTGTTGAATGATAATTACAATACTGTTGCTTTCTGAATCTGGTGTATAAAAGAAATCTGCTTGATCTAATTGTTCAAATGTTTTATCGCCTAGATCTTTATAGTACTTAAAACGCTTTATAGAATCTTTTAAAAATCCTTCATTAAAATCCATATAAATAAAATTATTTATTTAAAATCCTGCAACTGAGTCGTCGCCTCTTTTATCTGCCGCAACTTCTCTTCTTTTATTGGGCAAAAAACGAATGCCCTCAGTTCTTCCAATAGCACCACGAACAGTTATTTTATAACCCATCTTTTGCAATTGTTCTTTGGTGATTGCATTAAAATCGGGCTCTACCATTACTTCATCTGGTAGCCATTGGTGGTGAAATTTTGGCACATCAATGGCATCGCCAACATTCATGTTAAAATCAATAACATTTACAATTGCTTGAAAAACTGAAGTAGGAATTGTTGTTCCACCTGGAGTGCCAATAACTATATAAGGTTTCTTATCTTTCATTACTAGGGTAGGAGTCATGGAGCTTAACATTCTTTTTCCTGGTTGAATTGAATTGGCTTCGCCGCCAATTGCACCATACATATTGGGTACACCTGGCTTCACACTAAAATCATCCATTTCATTATTCAATAAAAATCCAGCACCACCAACTACAGTTCTATTACCATAACCATTGTTTAAAGTAGTTGTAACAGATACCATATTGCCTGCAGGGTCTACCACACTTAAATGAGTTGTTTGTTCACTCTCTTTAATTATTCCAGCTTTTACATTAACACTAACACCCGCTTTTTCTGGATTATAATCACTCATGCGTTGATTAATATAGGCATCACTCATTAATGTTTTAACAGGCACTTTAAAAAAATCGGGATCGCCCATAAATTCGGCTCTATCTGCATATGCTCTTCTTTCTGCCTCTATCATTAATTGAACACTTTTTGTTGATTGAAATCCAAATTTAGTCATCGGATATTTTTCAATCATTTTAAACATTTGTGCTAATAATAAACCACCACTACTTGGCGGAGCAAAGCTGATAATTTCGTGACCTTTATAATCAAATGAAAGTGGGTTTCGAAGTTTTGCTGTATAATTTTTTAAGTCATTTAAGGTAATAATACCATTGCCCCTTTGCATTTCAGCAACAATTAATTCTGCAGTTTTTCCTGAATAAAAACCTTGAGCCCCATCTTTTTGAATTCGTTTTAAAGTAGCAGCTAAATCTTTTTGTACTAATGTATCTCCAACTTTCCATTTTGTTGAATTAACCAATACGGTTGGTTCTGTACTATTTTTTGTGATAGATTCTTTAACACTATTCAGGCTTGCTGCTTCTTTTTCTGTTAGTACATAACCGTTAGAAGCAATATCTATTGCAGGTTGTATTAATTTCTCAAATGATAATTTTGCATAAGTTAGTGTAGCAAATAATCCTGCAATAGTTCCCGGAATTCCAGATGCTAAATGACCTGCTAACGATAAATTCATTTGAGGGTTACCATTCTTATCTAAATACATATCTCTATTGGCTTTTTCTGGCGCGGCCTCTCTATAGTCGATACCAATTAATTCTCCATTGGTTTTTCGAGCCAATAAAAATCCACCACCTCCAATATTACCTGCATTAGGATAAACAACTGCTAAAACTAATTGAGTAGCAATGGCTGCATCAAAAGCATTGCCTCCTCTTTTCATTACTTCTGCACCAACCATACTAGCCAATGGATGAGCACTACTAACAGCAGCTTGTTTATATTCAGCCCTTTTTACTACCGTATAAGAATATGGATTAACCGCTTTACCCGGTCCGACTATTGAAAAACTAGATTGTCCGTTTAGAAAGGATAGAGCTATCAGACAATTAAACAATACAATTATTTTTTTCATGGGCTTAAATTACATAATTTCTCTTTATCCGCTTATCCTATTTAAATAAACTTATTCCCATATTTTAATGTTCATTATCTCTTTATTGCTATTTTCACGCCACATTTATATTATATGAAGAAATTACTATTTGTTAGTTGTTTAATTGTTTTAAGTGGAGCGCTTTATAGTCAAGCTTTACAAAGCCCTGAACAATTTTTGGGATACAAAGTAGGTACTCGTTTTACCCGTCACCACAAAATTGTAGAATATACCAAATCCCTCGCTCAGGCAAAACCTGAAATGATGAAAGTAGAAAAATATGGGGAAACCAATGAGGGAAGGGAATTGATGATTGCAATAGTTAGCACTGCCGAAAACATGCAGAAACTAGAATCTATCAGATTAAATAACCTTCGCTTAACAGGTTTAAATGCTGATAACCTTGCCCCACAAACAGAAAATGCACCAGCCATTATTTGGTTAAGCTATAATGTACATGGAAACGAAACATCATCTTCTGAAGCTTTTATGCTTACAATATTCGCTTTATTAGATCCAAATAATACGCAAACAAAAGAGTGGCTGAGAAATACTGTTGTTATTCTTGATCCATGTATTAATCCTGATGGAAGAGACCGTTATGTGAATTGGTTTAATTCAATGGTAGGTAAAAACGCCAATCCCGATCCTGCTTCGAGAGAACATTCCGAACCTTGGCCTGGAGGGCGTAGCAATCATTATAATTTCGATTTAAACAGAGATTGGGCATGGCAAACGCAAGTTGAAACTCAGCAGCGCTTAAAAAAATACAGTCAATGGATGCCACAAATTCATGTGGATTATCATGAGCAAGGTGTTAATGAGCCTTACTATTTTGCTCCCGCAGCTGAGCCAATGCATGAAGTTATTACTCCATGGCAAAGAGACTTTCAAACCATGATTGGGAAAAATCACGCAAAATATTTCGATAATAATAATTGGTTATTTTTTACAAAAGAAAGATTCGATTTATTGTATCCTTCTTATGGAGATACTTACCCGATTTACAATGGAGCTATTGGAATGACTTTTGAGCAAGGGGGCGGTGGTAGAGGTGGACTTGCAGTTATTAATGCAGATAATGATACGCTTACCCTTGTTGATCGTGCATTGCATCATCATACAACAGGATTGTCAACTATTGAAATAACTTCTAAAAACAGACAAAAAGTTATTGGAGAATTTAAAAAGTTTTTTGACGATGGTAAAGCTGGGAAAATCGGAGAGTATAAAACCTATGTATTTACTACAAAGGATGAAAATAAAATGGCCCCTTTAAAAAAATTATTAGAAATCAATGGAATTGAGTATGGAACACTTAGAAGTAAAACATTTCGCGGGTATAATTATTTTTCTGGTAAAGACGATGCATTTGCAGATGAAGGCGTTCATATTGCAGTAAGTGCATTTCAGTCGAAGTCGGTATTAGCTAAAGTATTACTTGAGCCTAAAACAATTGTTACAGATTCAAATACTTATGATATTACTACTTGGGCTGCATCTTATGCGTATGGTGTAAAATGCTATGCAGTTAAAGAAAAACTGGAGTTTAGTGGTGAACCCAAATTGATGAATGCAACTATTGTAGATGTTAACAGTAATTACGGCGTATTAATTCCTTATAATTCTTTTAACAGTGCTAAAATACTTGCGCATATATTAAAGAGTGGAATAAAAGCTCGTTTTGTGGAGAAGCCTTTCTCTATTAAAAATAAAACCTACGATAGAGGGACATTGGTTATTTTAAAAACAAGTAATCTGCCAAATTGGTTAGCTGTTGTTAATGAAGCTTGTAAAAAATACAATGTACAAGCCGAAACTGTAGAAACAGGCTTTGTAGATAAGGGTGTTGATTTTGGATCGCCAGATATAAGAATGATCGCCTCAGCTCCAAAGGTAGCAATGCTTACAGGAGATCAGGTATCTTCATTGGCAGCAGGTGAAGTATGGCATTATTTCGATAAAATATTAGAATATCCACTTACTCTTATAAATGCTAGTGATGTCGGAAGATTGAATTTTAAAAATTATGATGTGTTGATTTTGCCAGATGGTGGATATAGAACTTTGGGAGAAAAAACAACTAGCGATAAACTGAAAGATTTTGTTAGAAGCGGAGGAAAAATTATTGCAATGGAAAATGCAGTTTCAATTATGGCTGCTGATTGGGGACTGAAAAGTAAAGATAGTAAGCCAGATACAAAGTTGGATAGTACAGTAAAAAAATATGGAGATAGAGACAAAGAATCTTTAGGCAATTCAATTCCAGGTGCTATTTATAAAATTGATTTAGATAATACACATCCATTGGGATTTGGATACCCTGATTTTTATTATACGCTTAAGCAGGATAATACATTATATGAGATGATGAAAGACGGATGGAATGTTGGTACAATTAAAAATGATGCCTATGTAACAGGTGTAGCTGGTACAAAAGTAAAAGCTAAGTTAAAAGACGGAATGTTATTTGGTGTACAGAATTTAGGTCGTGGTTCTGTTGTATACTTAACCGAAGATCCATTGTTCCGTAATTTTTGGGAAAACGGTAAATTGCTTTTCGCTAATGCAGTATTTTTAGTGCAATAGATAATGAACAATTAAATTAAAAAAAGGGGTAGAATTTTCTACCCCTTTTTTTGTAAAATATATTTTCTTATAACTTAATATTCACCGCCATCATATAATTTGTTCCTGCCATTGGGTAAAAATAATTTTCAGCAGTAAGAACTCCACCTGCTATATAATTAAATGTATACCCATTTGGTTCGTACTTTTTATTCAATAAATTATTCACTTGAAAAATGAATTGAATTTCTTTAAAAGGCTTTGTATTTATTGTATATATCCCTCTTAAGTCTTGTACAAAAAATGCATTCAATGCCCTGTTATCATTTTGGGTATTATCTAAATATTGTTTACCAACATATTTATTGAGTAAGCTAATTTCAGCATTTTTTATTGGAATAAAATTCAATGTTAAACTACTAATCAGATTAGATGAAAATGAAATGTCTTTGTTTTCATGTAGCACTTTATTCTGCAATCCATTATCATAGTTATCGATAAATTCAGTAAAAGATTTAATCTTATTCTTGCTAATAGTAATATTTCCTGCAATATTTACCCATTGCGTAATTTTTGCTGTTCCCTGCAACTCAATACCCATCCTATAACTTGATGGAATATTAGTTCTAGTGTAAGCTCCTACATCATTAATCTTGCCAGTAAGTACTAATTGATTAATATAGTTCATATAATAAAATGTAGCTCCGTACGAATAAGTGGATGTTTTTTTCTCTGTGCCCAACTCCCAATCCTGCAATGTTTCATGTTTTGGTTGAGTAATTAAACTTGCTTCAAAATCGTTTCTGTTGGGTTCTTTATTGGCAATTGCAAAGCTTAGATAAGTTTGCCAACCATTTTTATTATAGTTAAGTCCGGCTTTTGGATTAAAAAAGTTGAATTTTCTTGAAATTTGTAGTGCAGTATTGCTTTTAAAACCATTCATATTAGATGTTACAGATCGATATTGTAGATCGATGAACGAGGTTAAATTTTTTGCTAATTGATGCTGCCACTTTGTGTATAGATTAGCATCTGTTTTATTTGCTGGATAATCATAATATTTATAATCGATTGGTACAGTACCTGTTTTTAACCAAGCGATATTTCCGAAATGTTCACCTTCATATTTGGTCCAACCTCCACCGATAGTTATTTCGTCTTTTTTGGTTTTATAATGGAAGGATGCTATTTGGCCATAAAAATTATTATCCAACCATCTTTGTCGCACTAAATCTGTTTTTGTGTAAGTAATTCCACCGATGCTAACATTGGGCAACCCATACTTCGAATATTTTTGATCAGCTTTATATTCTTCATAGTATCCTTTTCCACGTGTTAAAAATAATGCAGTATTAAATGACCATTTAGCATTGATAGCATGATTTAAAAATAATTGGTAATGTGTTTGAGTATAGTTGTCCGTTTGATTGTCGTATGGTGCATCTTTTTTTTCTGTTCCAGCAGGGTTAAATGTTCTGTTTGAAGCAAGCGTTGCTGCATCTATTCCATACCAAGCTTGATACGTTTTTTCATGCCCTGAAAAAATATTTAATCTCAAAGACGTTTTTTTATTGATGTATGCGCCACTAAAATAGAAGGACTTCAAATTACTTGCTGCTCTATCAACATATCCGTCGCTTCTTATACTGCTGAGTCTTGCATCAAATGTAAAATGATTTCCAAGTAAACCACTACCAACTTTAATGGTATTTTTAAATGTGTTGAATGATCCAAAACTATTATTTAATTCTACATACGACTTTTCATTAAACTCATTTGTAGACATATTTAATGTTGCACCAAATGCTCCTGCACCATTAGAAGAAGTTCCTACACCTCTTTGAATTTGGATACTATTAACCGAAGAAGAAAAATCGGGTAAGTTTACAAAAAAAGTACCCATGCTTTCAGCATCGTTATATGGAATGCCATTTAGCGTTACATTAATGCGTGTTGCATCGGTTCCTCTAATACTTATGGCAGTGTAGCCTACGCCATTTCCAGCATCGGAATTAATTATTACTGAAGGTGTTTGATTAAGTAAAAAAGGAATATCCTGTGCTAAGTTTTGTTTGGCTATTTCTTTTTTATCAATATTGGTTTTAGTAAAAGGCGCTTTCTCAGAAGCACGTATAGCTTTTACCTCTAATGGTTGAAGAAATAACGGAATTTGAATTAGTTGAAATAATTCAGTTGCTGAATTTTCATTTGAAATTGCAAAAGAATTGGTCTTGTAACCGATACTAGAAATGTTGATTGAAGCGTCCGTTACTTTTTTTAAAATAAAATTGCCTTTTTCATCTGCAATTGTTTGAGATTGTTTGGTACTTACAAGCGCACCTGAAATTGGTTCTTTGGTTGTAGCATCAGTAACAATGCCTTTAACTGTTTTAACTGGTTGGGCAGCAATGATAATTGCAAATAGCAATGATGCTGTTGTTCCCATAATTTTTTTCATTTTTCAATGGTTTTAAAAATTAAATAATGGGAACAGGGGGATCGCAAATAGGAGAGGTCTCGAATAAAGAGTGTTACACCTTCCCTTCGCAGGAATTACCCTGTTCAGGTTCAACGGGTATTTCTCAGCCATAGCGGAAATTTCCGATCAAGCACCCCGAGGACATTGCAAAAATATCATTTTTTATTATAACTACAAATGTAACTTTATGTAGACTTATCCGTTTTAATAAAAAAGAATATATGAAAAAGGGTTTTTTGGGACTTATTATATCGTTAATCGCCTTAGCAGGCAATGCTCAAAATGATAAAAATATTGTATTTGATGCCAATGCCGAAGTTCGAAAAATTACTAGCTTTAATAGTATTGAGGTTTCAGGAGCGGTAAATTTATATTTATCTCAAGGTACAGAGGAAGCAATAGCAGTAAGTGCGGGGGATGAATCTTTAATTAGTAGAATCAGAACAACTGTAAGGGATAATGTTTTATATATTGATTTTAATAGTAAAGGTCTTAGTTGGAGAAACTGGGGTAATAACAAAATAAAAGCATACGTAACTTTCAAAACTCTTAAAAAAATAGAAGCTTCAGGAGCCTGTAATATTAAAACTGCTGGGTTACTTAAATTAAGTGATTTAAAAATTGAATTATCTGGGGCTAGTGATTTTTCCGGTGAAATTGAAGCTACTAACCTAGTAATTTCTTTAAGTGGTGCTTCAGTTATAAAATTAAAGGGAACAGTGGAAAAACTATCAATTAACTCAAACGGTGCAAGCTCTGCAAAAGCATACGGTTTAAAATCTGACTATTGTAAAATTGATGCTTCAGGAGCCTCTAGCGTTCAAATTACGGTAAACAAAGAAATGAATGCTAAGGCGAGCGGAGCGAGCAGTATCAACTATAAAGGAGATGCTGTAATTAAGGATTTTACTAGCAGTGGCGCATCTTCCGTAAAGCATAGATCGAACGACTAATTCAAATATATTTGGTAATTGACCTCTACAACATTACTTTTGCATCGTGAGGTAGAGCAGCGGTAGCTCGTCGGGCTCATAACCCGAAGGTCGGAGGTTCGATCCCTCCCCTCGCAACTCCAAAGGCCCTGATGGGCCTTTTTTAATTAATCTTATATTGAAGTGAAAGCAGGATTTGTAAATATTTTTGGTAGACCTAACGCGGGTAAAAGCACTCTCCTCAATGCGTTGATTGGAGAGAAAATGGCTATTGTATCACCCAAAGTACAGACAACTCGCCATAGAATTAAAGCATTTTTAAATAAGCCAGGTGAATACCAAATCATTTTTTCTGATACGCCAGGCATAATAGACCCAAAATATAAACTCCATCAAAAAATGATGGATACTGTTAAAGGGGCATTGGAAGATGCTGACCTTGCTTTATTAATGGTTGATGCCAATGAATCTTTTGAAGAATGTGATGCTATTTTTTCTTCATTGAAATTAAAAGTTCCGGCTCTGGTTATTTTAAATAAAATTGATATTGCAGGTAATGGACGAATAGCGCTGGCTGAATCTTTTTTTGGCGAAAAACATTATTGTAAAAAAGTAATTAAAATTGGGGCACTAGAAAAATTACACTTGAATAAATTGCTTGCAGCAATTATTGAAATGTTGCCAGAAGGAGTTCCATTTTATAATGAAGATGATTTAAGTGATTTACCCACTAAATTTTTTGTAGCTGAAATGATTCGCGAAAAAATTTATAATTTATTTTCTGATGAAATTCCATACCATACTGCAATATTGGTAAATGAATTCAAAGAAAAAGAAAAACTGGTTAAAATACAGGCTGATATTATTGTTCATAGAGAAACACAAAAAGCAATCATCATTGGCGATAAAGGAAAAATGATTCGACAGATTGGAATGGATGCTCGTAGAGATATCGAAGCATTTTTACAACAAAAAGTATTTTTAGAACTATTTGTAAAAGTTCGTCCAAAATGGCGCGATAATGATTTACAATTAAAAGAATATGGCTACCAATAAAATGGAGCTGATTACCTCATCATTGAATAAAAAAACATGAGTTACACTGTAGCAATAGTAGGAAGGCCAAACGTAGGGAAAAGTACTTTTTTCAATCGCTTACTAGAACAACGAAAAGCAATTGTAGATGATATTAGCGGCGTTACGCGCGATAGACAATATGGAGTTGCAGACTGGAATGGCAAAGTATTTAATCTGATTGATACAGGAGGATTTGTTCCTAGAAGCGAAGATATTTTTGAAAAAGAAATTCGGAAGCAAGTTACTATCGCCATTGATGAAGCCAATGCCATCATTTTTATGGTTGATGTTGAAACGGGTATTACCGATTTGGATGAAGCAATGGCTGATCTTCTTAGAAGAAGTAGTAAACCAGTTTTTGTTGTTGTAAATAAAGTTGATAATGGTGCTAGGGAATTAGAAGCATCTGAATTTTATAGCCTCGGATTTGAAAACACTTTTTTCTTAAGCAGTATTTCTGGAAGCGGAACTGGTGATTTATTAGATGCAGTTGCAGCTGATATTCCAGCTGAGTCTACAACAGAATCAGACCATGAAAATTCATTGCCAAAATTTGCTATAATTGGTCAACCTAATGTTGGTAAATCATCATTGCTTAATGCGTTGATAGGCGAGGAGCGTACTATTGTAAGTGATATTCCTGGCACAACACGTGATACTATTCATACACACTATAAATTGTTTCAGAAAGAATTTATGCTGATTGATACAGCAGGTATTCGCAAAAAAAGTAAGGAAAAAGATGACCTAGAGTTTTACTCAATCATTAGAGCAATTAGGGCAATGGACGAAGCTGATGTTTGTTTATTAGTGATAGATGGACATAAGGGTATTACTGCACAGGATATTACTATTTTTAGTCTCGCTACCAGAAAAGGAAAAGGAATTGTTATACTTGTTAATAAGTGGGATCTTGTTTCAAAAGAAACCAATACTGCAAGAGACTATGAAAAATTACTCAAGCAAAAATTGGCACCATTTAATGATGTTCCAATCTTATTTATTTCAGTTACAGAAAAAACAAGAATTTTTAAGGCAATAGAACTTGCTCTTAAAGTGTACGATAGTAAAATGAGTAAAGTGCCAACTTCTGCTTTAAATGAAGTAATGCTTAAAGCTATTGCTAGTTATCATGCTCCAGTAGTGAGAGGTCACTCAATAAAAATCAAATTTGTAACACAATTACCCACTCATGTACCTTCTTTTGCTTTTTTTACAAATTTCCCAGACGATATCAAAATGCCGTATAGGAATTATTTGGAGAATCAATTAAGGGCCAATTTTGACTTTGAAGGGGTGCCAATTAGGATATTTTTTAGAAAAAAGTAAAAAAATTGTTTAAAATATTTGTTAAATTGATATGATACGCTATTTTTGTACATATAAAAAACAAAAAACTAGTACAAATGAAAAAAGTATTCGCAATTCTAGCTGTAGCAGGTTTAATGACTGCTTGTAACAATGCTGAAAAAACTGAAGTTGCTGTTGATAGCACTGTAGTAACTGGAGATTCTGCTGCAAATGCTGCAATGGACACTGCAAAAGCTGCAATGGACACTGCAAAAGCTGCAATGGACACTGCAAAAGCTCAAATGTAATTCTAAGTACTCGTTACTTTATATTACTTCTTACAAGAAGGTCCTCCCGATTAATTCGGGAGGATTTTTTTTGTGCCAGTTTGTACTAGTTTGGTTGTTTTAACGTAATGGCATTAATATTGACCAATTATTTCTATTAGCCCAATAACTATAAAATCGGGGGCTTGGTGACAATTTGACCAAAAATATGAGCATGATTAAAGATAATTTTAGTTTTAGGGCAGATGATGATTCAGATTTTATGCCGATTATTCCGATTGCAGAACACGAAAGCGATCAAGATAAAGCAATGGTTATTCCAGATGAATTACCAATTCTTCCATTACGAAATACTGTTTTATTCCCTGGAGTTGTATTGCCAATAACAGTAGGCCGAGATAAAAGTATAAAAGCTGTAAGTGATGTATATAAAGCCGATAAACTAATTGGAGTTATTGCCCAAAAAGACAGTAACATAGAAGAACCAGAACCCAAAGATCTTTGCAAAATAGGTACAGTAGCCAAAATTGTGAAGCTCATAAAAATGCCTGATGGAGGAACCACCATCATCATTCAGGGGAAAAAGCGATTTGAATGGATTGATATGATTAGTGATGATCCTTATTTTAAGGCATCTATCAAGTTATTAACCGAAGAAGACGCTCCCGAAACCGAAGATTTTAAAGCTTATGTAAGTACCATCAAAGATTTAGCTTCACAGATTATACAACTGTCTCCCAATCTTCCTACCGAAGCTTCAATTATTTTAAAAAACATTGAGAACCCTGCTTTCCTAATTAATTTTGTTAGCAGTAATTTAAATAGTGATTTAGAAGAAAAGCAATCACTTCTTGAAATAAATGATATTAATGATCGTGCTATTCGATTGGTACATATACTACAACGCGAATTGCAGTTTGCCGAACTTAAAGATAAAGTAACCAATAAAACAAGAACAGAATTAGATAAACAACAGCGTGATTATTTTTTACAACAGCAATTAAAAAGCATTAAAGACGAATTAGGTGGCGATACAAATGAGCGTGAAATTGCTGAAATGAAAAAGAAGGCTGAAACAAAACAATGGCCTGAAGCTGCAAAAACTGCATTTAAAACTGGTATTCAAAAACTAGAAAGAATGCATGCGTCAACACCTGACTATTCCATTGTTTATAATCATCTCGATTTAATGCTCGATCTTCCATGGGATGAGCATACAGCCGATAACTATGACCTTAAGAATGCTAAAAAAATATTAGATATTGATCATTATGGAATGATTAAAATCAAAAATCGTATCCTAGAATATTTTGCTGTATTAAAGTTGAAGGGAGATATGAAAAGTCCGATTCTTTGTTTTCTTGGACCTCCAGGAATTGGTAAAACATCATTGGGTAGATCAATTGCTCATGCAATAGGAAGAAAATACGTTCGATTAAGTTTAGGCGGCTTACATGATGAAAGCGAAATTCGCGGTCACCGTAAAACATATATTGGCGCAATGCCCGGCCGAATCATACAGAATATTAGAAAATGTAAATCTTCAAATCCTGTAATGATTTTAGATGAAATTGATAAAATAGGAAGCGATTTAAGAGGAGATCCATCATCATCATTATTAGAAGTTCTTGATCCTGAACAAAACCATACATTCTATGATAATTATCTTGAATTAGAATATGATTTAAGCAAAGTATTATTCATAGCTACTGCTAATAATTTACAAAATATTCAACCAGCTTTAAGAGATCGATTAGAAATAATTGATTTAAGTGGATATGCAATTGAAGAAAAAGTAGAGATCGCAAAACGCCACTTAGTACCAAAACAGAAAGAAGCACATGGTTTGGGAAAAGTTAATTTCAAAATCAATGATAAAGTACTCGAAAAATTAATTGAAAATTATACTAGAGAGAGTGGTGTAAGAGAATTAGACCGTCAACTAGCTTCTATTATGCGTTTTCAGGCGAAAGAAATGGCTGTTAAGAATAAAGTCAAATTAAATGTAACCACCCCCGATGTAGAACGTATACTTGGTCAAGCTCGCTATAATAATGAAATTTACAAAACGGCTAATATGCCCGGTGTAGTTGTTGGGTTAGCATGGACTTATGTTGGAGGAGACATTTTATTTATTGAAACAATTTTGAGTGAAGGGAAAGGAGAAATTAAACTAACCGGTAATCTTGGGAATGTTATGAAAGAAAGTGCTACTACAGCTTATAGCTATATTCAAGCAAATGCAAAAAAGTTAGGTATTGATCCCGAGTTATTTAAGACTAAAAATATTCATGTTCACGTGCCAGAAGGGGCGGTTCCAAAAGATGGTCCAAGTGCGGGAATTACCATGTTAACTTCCCTCACTTCTGCATTTACAGGCAGAAAAGTAAAGCCTTTTTTAGCGATGACAGGGGAGATTACTTTAAGAGGTCAAGTACTACCAGTTGGAGGAATTAAGGAAAAAGTATTGGCAGCAAAACGCGCAGGACTCAAAGAAATTGTGATGTGTTATATGAACCAAAAGGATGTGGATGAAATTGATAATAACTTTATCAAGGGGATTCATTTTCAATATGTAAAAACAATGCAACAGGTTATTGATTATGCTTTAGTATAATTCCTTTTTATAAGGTATTTGATTTAGTTTTATTGATCAATGTTGAAGCGCGCATTCATTGTTATTGTATTGGTATATATTTCCACCTTGTGTTATTCTCAAACACTGGGGGGTAATGCTGTTTTTAATTTCTTATCACAGCCAAATACTGCTCAATTATCTGCTTTAGGCGGGGTTAATATTTCTTCTATTGGTAATGATGTTGGAATGGCTTTTCATAATCCTGCACTCTTGAGAAACGAAATGCATCAACACTTAAATACTTCATTTAATGCTTTTCTGGCGGGAATTAGTCAATATGGTGCTACTACTGCATTTCATCTTACTAATAAAAAGTTGAATTTAGGTGTTGGGGTACAATATTTGAATTACGGAACTTTAGTTCAAACAGATGGATCTGGTAATGTACTTGGTAATTTCAGACCCAATGATTATGTACTTCAAATGATGGTTTCTAAACAATACAACGAATATTTTTGGATTGGTGCAACTGCAAAATATATTCAATCTAATTATGGCATTTATCGATCAAATGCTTTGGCAATGGATATTGGGTTACTGTATTACGATAAAAAGGAAGAAATTCAAGCAAGCGTTTTAGTAAAAAATTTAGGAACACAATTAGCAACTTATAATAATGATGGAAGAAAAGAAGAACTTCCTTTTGATGTGCAAGCAGGTATTAGTAAACGGTTGAAAAAAGCTCCATTACAATTTTCTTTAACTGCGCATAATTTGCAAAGGCTTAATATTTATTATAACGATACTAGTTTTGATGCTTCAGAAGGAGGCTCTAATGCTGGAGGACTTCAGAAAGTTTTTGCACATTTAGTTTTTTCTACACAGATATATTTATCTGAAAATGTAGAACTTAATTTTGGATATAATTTTTTGCGTAGGCAGGATTTAAATGTTAGTGGAACTACAAGCGGCTTAAATGGGTTTACTATGGGCACAGGAATATTAATTAAAAAATTGCAGATTAGATATGGTACTGGATTTTACCAACGCAATATGTTTCACCAGATTTCGCTAAATTTTAATATCAATGGAACTGCTTTGAATTCGAGCCCTCTAAATTAAAAATCGAATGTAATACCTTGTGCTAATGGTAAATTAGTTCCCCAATTTATTGTGTTAGTTTGTCGTCGCATATATGCTTTCCAAGCGTCACTTCCACTTTCTCTTCCACCGCCTGTTTCTTTTTCTCCACCAAATGCGCCGCCAATTTCTGCGCCACTTGTTCCAATATTTACATTGGCTATACCACAATCACTTCCACCAGCAGATAAAAATTGTTCTGCTTCACGCATATTTAATGTCATGATTGAAGAGGAGAGGCCCTGTGGTACATTGTTCTGCATTTCAATGGCTTCTTCCAATGTTTTGTACTTCATTACATAAAGAATAGGCGCAAATGTTTCATGTTGAACAATTGCGAGATCATTGGTAACAGCTGCAATACATGGTTTTACATAACAACCACTTTCAAATCCT
>Ga0105050_10004148_pt1 | contig 19474 bp, 17 predicted proteins | sample FRY01_FD_78088 | JGI IMG/M metagenome (GOLD analysis project Ga0105050, IMG submission 78088) | Freshwater microbial communities from Lake Fryxell liftoff mats and glacier meltwater in Antarctica - FRY-01 | ecosystem: Environmental > Aquatic > Freshwater > Ice > Glacier meltwater ...
AACGTCTGCTGCCAAATCATTGGACGCAGGAGCGGATGCCTGCAAAAATCCACCGCCCTGTTCCGAGGTCGAAAGACCGAAATCGAACCTCACCCTTGCCACTAAAATCCAAGAAGAACCACTAAGTTTTCGACGTTCTAGAGTCTTACACCATGATGTAAGCGCATTACAGTCTTATTTCAAACACGTTGGAATCCTAGTTCGTAGTCGCCGTTCGTTTGCTGGCGACGACCGTGTAGAGGGCGGGGACGACGAAGAGGGTAAAAATGGTTCCGATGGCCATGCCGGTGCCGAGCGTAAAGCTGATTGCAAAACGACTGGCCGCGCCGGGGCCGCCGGAAGCTAACAACAAAGGGATCAGGCCGACGACGGTTGCTGTGGTGGTCATCAAGATCGACCGCAATCGCAGCGATGCCGCTTTTTCCATCGCGGCGCGGCGGTCGAGTCCCTCTTGCTCTTGCAAGTCACCGGCGAACTCGACCAACAAAATCCCATGGCGGATGATTGAACCGACCAACGCCAATAGACCAATCTGGGTGTAGATGTTGACACTGACCACGTCCAGGGCAAAAAACACGAGCGCTCCGGCCAATGACATTGGGACGCTGATCAACATCACCGCTGGATCGCGGAAACTCTCGTACTGCGCCGCCAACGTTAAGTACATCAAAACGATTGCGAGACCGAACGCCAACAACAACGATGAACTCTCGGATTCAAACTGACGTGAGACGCCTTTCCAATCCGTCACATAGGTTTCGGGTAAGTTGTCCTCGGCCTGCGTCTTCAGAAATTCAATTGTTTCGCCAAGCGACACGCCGGGCGCGGGGACGCCCGACAGCGTTGCAGACGAAAGTTGATTGAATCGTTTCAGTTGACGCGGTTGCGGGCCGCCGTTGATGGAGACGAACGAGGACAGTGGCACCAAGTCGCCGGAACGCGTGGCGACTCGGTAGTCCAGTAACTGCTCGGCGATCAAACGGTTCTCCCGGCGGACTTGCGGCACGACGCGATAACTGCGTCCGTCGTAGCTGAAGAAATTGACATAGCCGCCCGAAAGCATCGTGGCCAGGTCGCTGCCGATGGTATTGATGTCGATGCCGAGGTCGGCGGCTTTGTCGCGGTCGATCGAAAGCGTTTCTTGATACTTATCAAACTTCAAATCGGATTCGATGTACGTGAACTTACCGCTCTGCCGGGCTCGCTCAAGAATCACTTCTGCGGATTCGTAGACCACACGCGGTTGGTCGATACTGCTGATGACGAATTGAATCGGTGGGCCTTCACCGGCACCGGGCAACGTCGGCGGCGAGATCACTACGGACTGCAAGCCCGCGATTTCGTTTGCGGTGGCTTGTAGTCTGGGCTGCAGTTCCATTTGCGTCGCGTCGCGGTCTTTCCAGTCCTTCAAACTGATGCCGCCGAATGCACTGCTGCCGCCACCGCGTCCGCCTCCGTTGACGGTAAAGATAAACTCGACGCCTTCGTACTGGCCGATCTTGTCGGATAACACCGATGTCCAACGTTCCAGTTGGTCGAGCGAAGCGTTCGGGTCGGCTTGGGCGGTAACGACCAAGAAGCCTTCATCTTCTGCCGGTGCGAGTTCAAACTTGGCGGCGCTGAACAAGAAATAGATGCTGACCAAGATGGCGACGCTGGCGGCAAGGATCAACCACCGAGCGTCCAAGGCGATGCCTAGCAGTTTGGCATACAGACGCGCCAGAAGTTGAAAACCGTGATCGACCCACCGGGCGATGAACCATTTATTGTTCTGTTTGCTACGCAACAGCTTGGCACACATCATCGGCGATAACGTTAACGCGACGATGCCGGAAATCAATGTCGCACCGGCCACCGTGTAAGCGAACTCGGTAAACAGACTGCCGGTCAAACCGCCCATCAGCCCGATCGGCGCGAACACCGCCAGCACGACAATGTTCATCGCCACGATGCTGCCGGCTAATTCCTTGACCGTTCGCTTGGCCGCATCTTCGGGCGTCGCACCGTCTTCGATATGACGCATGGCGTTTTCCACAATCACAATGCCATCGTCGACGACCGTTCCGATTGCCAAGATCATTGCCAACAGGGTGAGCAGGTTGATCGTGTAGCCCAGCATTTGCATCAAGAAGAACGCGCCGATAATCGCTAGCGGCATGGCGATGGCCGGCACCAGCGCGGAGCGGATCGAACCGAGGAACAGGAAGATGACCACGGTGACGATCGCGAGTGCTTCGACCAGCGAACGAATCACTTCGTCGATCGAATCTGTGACGGACTCGGTGCTGTCGTAAACGATCACGCCCTCCAACCCCGACGGCAACTGAGATTGGATGTCGGGAAAGAGATCGCGCACTCCGGCGACGGTGCTCAGCAGGTTCGCATCGGGTGCGATTTCGACACCGGTGAAGACGACCGTTTTGTCACCGAACAACACGCTGCTGTCATAGCTCTCCGCGCCCAAACGCACATCGGCGATGTCGCGCAAACGAATGATTGTGCCGTCTTGCTCGCGGACGATCAGCTTTTCAAACGCTTCGACCGAATCGAGATTCGTTTCGACTTTTAGTGGAATTGACAACGTCGCACCCTTGGTTTCGCCGACAGCGGCCAGGAAGTTGCTTTGCTCAATCGCCGTACGAACTTGCGTTGGCGTGACGCCCAGTGCCGCCATGCGGCGCGGCTCCAACCAAATCCGCATCGCGATGGTTTGCGAACCGATCGTTTGGGCTTGCTGCACCCCGGCGACGGTCTCCAATCTCGGACGAACGGCGCGAGTCAGGTAGTCGGTGATTTCGCTGGCTTCTAGCACGTCGCTGGTGAACGCGATATACATCGCGGCTTGGTTTCCACCGGTGCTGACGGTGACGATGGAATCCTCGCTGCCAGCGGGCAATCGGTTGCGGACTTGTTGAATCTTAGTCAGGATTTCTGCGACCGCTTCATTCGGTTCGTATCCGAGGACCAGCCGAGCGGTGATGGTGCTGGTGCCCAGCGTGCTGCTACTTTCTAGATAGTCGATGCCTTCGGCGGTGGCGATGGCCTGTTCCAACGGCGTGGTGATGAAGCCCTGCACCAACTCGGCGTCGGCACCGATGTAGGGCGTGACGATGGTAATCGTGGTCGAAGTGATCTTGGGGTATTGGCGAACAGTCAGCCGCGTGATGGCTTGGATACCCAACAACGCGATCGCCATACTGATGACCATCGAGAGGACCGGGCGACGGATGAAGCGATTAAAAATATTCATGGCTTTATCGGACGCTCTTCAATTCCTTCCATCGTGTCTTCGGTCGCGATCTTCACCGCCATACCGTCACTCAACTTCAATTGGCCCGCCGTGACAACTCGTTCGCTCGGTTCGATTCCTTGCGTGATCTCGATCTCCAATCCACGGCGTTCGCCAGTCTTGACGAACTTGCGTTTGGCAATCGTTTGACGGCTCTTAACTTCGTCTTTGATCACAAACACGCTGCGACCGTAGGCGTTGAATGCGATCGCAGTTTGCGGCACCGTGATGACGGATCGTGCCTGCGGTAATTCGACCGTGACGTCAGCGAACATGCCGGGCCGTAGTCGCCCTGATTCATTCGTTAATTCCGCTCGTACGGTGAAGCTGCGTGTGGCCTGCTGAACCAGCGGCGTGATCGCGGTGATTTCGCCATCGAAAGTATCATCGGGAAACGCTGCGGTGCGAACTCGCACGACTTGTCCCTCCTGAACTTGACCAGCGTTTTGTTCAGGCAAATCGAAGTCCACGAAGATCGGAGCAATCTGCTGGAGCGAAACGACCGATGTTCCCGGCGCGATGTACTGGCCTAGGTTTACCCTCCGAATCCCGAGTTCGCCGGTGAAGGGCGCTTTGATCTGTTTGCGGTTAATGATGGCCGATTGCTGGTTGATGGCGGCTTGCAAGCGATCGACTTCGGCAAAGGATTCTTCGTACGCTTTTGCTGAAATCGCGTTACTTTCGATCAACTGCTTAGCTCGGTCTCGGTCCGATTTTGCTTGGCGAAGTTGCGGTTGCAATGTTTCGAGTTGAGCGATCTCGCTGGATGTGTCCAATTGCACCAGCACGTCACCTTGGGTCGCGTGTTGCCCGGACTTGAACGTGATTCCAGTCACCTTGCCAGCCGATTCGCTTGTCAATTCCGTTCCTTGCACTGACGTGACCGTGCCGACACCGGTCAATTCGCTGGTCCACGACTGCTGTTTGGCCAACGCGGCCGTGACGGTTACAGGCGGTCGCGACTGCTGGCTGGAGTCCTTGCCGGTCCGCTGTTTGAAATAGAAATAACCAGCGTAGGATCCACCGCCGACCAACAACGAGATTACCGCGATGATTAAATAGCTGAACCAAGTTCGTGATGTCTTGGTGTCGTTTTCGTTAGTCGAATCAGTCACGCTCTTGCCTTGTGGTGACGATTGATCCATCTCCGTTCGCATCGCCTAGCAGCGATGTGTCGGCGTAGTAGGCCGCGATCGCGTGACGTGTCTTGTCACCTAACTTATCAGCGATCGGGTGCATGATCTCTGCTTCTTCGCCGCCACGCTGTTGCTTGGAAAACAATTCCAGTTGTCGAACGATGTACCAAGCTGGTTGTCCCGCCAGTCGTGGGTAGGCATTGCTCTGCAACCACTCGGCCGGTCCATGACAATCGACACACGAAGGAATCTTTTCCGACGCATCGCCTTGGTTGGCCAGTTGTTTTCCGAGTTGGATCAACTCGGCATCCTGCAAGTCGGTGTCGGACGAAGATTCCTCTTTCTTATAAGTTGCCTCCCGAGTCTGACCGGCAAAGTAGTCAGCCAAATCTTCGATCTGCGAATCGCTTGTCGCGGCATACTTCTCGCACCAAATCGCTGTCGTGATGTAGCACGCTAAAAAGTGCAGCGACCACACCAGCGGCGAAATCACAATCCACCACAATCGATTCCGAATCGGCTTAGGCCGCGACTCGTCGTGTTTTCGTCGCCCCACTTCCATCACGCCACCTTCGGGAAAAGGGCAATCACGATTCCGGTGATCACGACCGTCAGTGCCAGGAAATGCCAATACAAAGTGACGTTAACGATGTCCGCGTCATGCACGGCATCCATACGTGCGAACAGACGTCGCGCTGCGGTGTAGATCAACATCGCCACGCCCACGCCCACGCCCACATGCACGATCGTCCACAAAACTAAAACGCAGACGATGGCCGAATACACATGATGCGTCGGGTCCATGCCGTTTCGCCATGGTCCCCAGAACATCGTGATGGCACTCGCAAACGCTAACAGGCACGACATCAACGTGCTGCCATAGAACAGTGCCGCGCGGTTTTTTCCGTTCGACGACCTGGCCAACATCACGACCAACCACGCCGCGATGGCGAAACCAACCGCAACCAATGGCCAAAGCGTCCCCGGCCCGGCGACGTCGCGATCGTCAAACCGAATTGGCGGAAACGTTTCATGAATCGTCCAGTAGAAAAAGTAACCGAACACCAGCGAAATGAATGCCGTCATGTCGCCCAGCATCGTGATAAACATCGCCCACCATCCGACGGCGGAGGGACCGGAAACATAAATCGGCAACCTCAATCCCAGACCAACTTCCTTGGACTCCTTCTCAGGAATCAGCGCCGTGCCGGTCCACAACCAAATCACGATGGTTGCGAACGCGAGCAAGCCACTAATACCAGCGGCCCACCACCAATGATAAGTCGAGAAGATGAACACGCCGCCGGTAAACAGCGCCGCGAAGAACGGCAAGAAAGTAGGGCCAGGAACGCGTAAGCACTGCATCGGTTCGGCATCGACTGTGCTGGTCACCAGCGTTTCCCGCAACCCTTCCTCCGCATCGGGCAGGTAGAAGTTGCCCTCGTCAACATCCTTCAAGAAGTCTTTTTGTTCCCACAATGGATAACGCGTCGATACGATCGGAATGCTGCGAATACCCCAAGGATGATCCGGAACTTGACCGCTCCATTCCAACGTCCCGGCATTCCATAGGTTGCGTTTGACCAGGGGCTGCTGTCCTTTGGGTCTGAAAATATCATAGAGTAAAATCAGAAAGCCCACGCCCAGCACAAACGCGCCGACCGACGAAATCATATTAGGAATCTCGAACCCCATCCCGCCCGGATAGGTGTAAACACGCCGAGGCATTCCGATCAATCCACTGATGTGCATCGGAAAGAACGCCACGTTGAATCCGACCAGCATCACCCAAAACGTGATCGTCCCCAACCGCTCGCTGAGCTGTTTGCCCGTGACAAAGGGATAGTAGTAGTAGAACCCGGCCACAATCGGAAAGATCGTTCCACCGACCAACACATAGTGCAGATGACCGACGATGAAGTAGGTATCGTGGGCTTGATAATCAAACGGAGCGATCGCGACCATCACGCCGGTTAACCCGCCGATGATGAACGTAGCAAGTCCTGCCAAAACGAACAGCAAACAAACGCTCTTGGTCACACGGCCGATCAGGAGTGTGGCGATGAAGCAAAAAATCTGCACACCCGTGGGAATCGCAACCGCTTCGGATGCGGCGGAAAAGATTCCGATCGAGATACCGGGCAGTCCGGTCGTGAACATGTGGTGAACCCACAAACCGAAACTCAGGAATCCGGTCCCCACAGCGGCCAACACAATCCATCCGTAACCAGCCATCGGGGTCCGCGCGAACGTCGGTACGATCATCGCCACCAACGCAATCGACGGCAGGAACACGATGTAGACTTCGGGGTGTCCGAATATCCAGAACAAGTGTTGCCACAACATCGGATCGCCACCCCGATCGGCATCAAAGAACGGCCAGTCGAGTGCGCGTTCAAGTTCCACTAGCAAGTCGCCGGCAATCAACGGCGGGAACGCAAACAGAATCATCACTGCGACGACCAAGATGTACCACGCATAAAGTGGAATCAGATTCAATCGCATCCCAGGCGGTCGGCATTTCAACACGCCGACGATCAGTTCCACCGCCGCCGCAATCGAAGCGACTTCGATAAACGACAACCCCAACAACCAAATATCGGGACCGATATCGGTTTGGTATTCGGTGGTCATTGGCGGGTACATGAACCAACCGCCGCGCGGACCGACACCAAAGAACAGTGACCCAGAAACGAAGATCCCCCCGATCAGGAAACACCAATATCCGTAAGCCGATAGACGCGGAAACGGCAGGTCACGAGCGCCCATCATTTGCGGCAGCAGCATGATCGAGATCGCCTCGAGTATCGGCACCGCAAACAGAAACATCATCACGCTGCCGTGCATCGTGAAGACTTGGTTGTATTGCTCGGGCGTCAGCCAATCATTGTCGGGAACGGCAAGTTGGATTCGCATGACCAGCGCTAACACACCGCCGAACAAAAAGAACGCAAACGCGGTCAGCGTGTACCACAGTCCGACTTGCGAATTATTGACGGCGGACCAATACCGCCACCCTTTGGGCGTCTCCCAAGCTTTCAGCAAACGTTCGGCACGACTATCCACAAGTGGCCTCCGCTACGTGATTCGTCTTTCATCGCAGACTCTCCAAATACTCGACCAACGCTTCCAATTCAGTCCCTTCAATCGAATCAAATTCGGGCATCTCCACGCCCGGTTTGACTTCATGGGTCTCTCGAATCCAGCGGCGCAAATGCTCCGCTGTATTGTCCAGAACCGCCGCCCCGATACTCCGCCGCGAACCAAAGTGCGTCAGGTCGGGACCAACAACTCCATCGGCGACGGTCCCTCGAATCGCGTGACACGCGCTGCACCCGCGGCGCAGAAACACCTGTTTTCCTGGATGCGGAACGTCGATTGCGTCCTGCGTTTGATCAGTTAACCAGCGATCGAAATCTGCTCGCGAACGTACAACCACATCGAAGGACATCTGAGCATGAGCGGCACCGCAAAACTCCGCACACACGCCGCGGTACACACCCACCTTGGTCGGAAACAACTTCAAACGGTTCTCACGACCGGGTATCATGTCCATCTTGCCGCCCAGCGACGGTATCCAAAAGGAATGAATCACGTCTTCGCTGGTCAGCTTGAACTCGGCAGCCTCGTCAGCCGGTAAATGAATTTCGTTTGCCGTCTCGACCGTTCCTCCGTCGGGCAATCGATATCGCACTCGCCACCACCAACGTACGCCAACCACTTCGACAACTTGGCTGCCCGCGGGAACCGGTCGTTGCAATTCGGGCAGGATCGACAATCCATAAGTCAACAACGCGGCCAGCACGATGGTTGGAAATACAACGCCACCACCGATCACCAACAGCTGAGTTTTCTTGGCATCGTGCTGGCCGGGATAAAGAATCGCATAGATCATCAATCCAATCACGACAAGCCAAATCAGAACGCCCACGGACAACATCACATAGAACAAGTCGGCAATTTGCTTCGCACCTTCTCCCGCCGTGTCGAGTGCGGATTGAGAAGGGGAAACGGGCATTCGATGGTCAGCTTTGATAAGTGCGATTCATCTGGCGAATTTGTTTTCAAAGTCTGACGCAACCATCGTGCCAATGAATCGGCACGACGATTGCCACCCGATCCAGATGGGCAAAATCGGACGCCGCCATGCTCAAGCATTTCGACTTCGTCAATCACACCCTGTTTGCGATCGCTGCGTCGATTTCGCCGTTCCGGCGGTTACAAATACTTATTGCGACACCGCTCGCCGCGATTGACGTTGCTGAATCACTCTCGTCAGCCAACACAGAAACAGTCCCGCGATGACTATGGTGCTGACCCAGCTCAGTGGACCCGCTAAATCACCATAGTTATTACCAAGCCACCAACCGACGCCGGCCAGCAACGTTGTCCATGCAACCGTTCCGATTGCGGTAAAGAACGAGAATTTGCCGGTTGCCATGTCCGAAAACCCTGCCGGAATACTGATCAACGTGCGCAAGCCCGGAATCAACCGACATCCCAGTACCGCAAACGTCCCCCATCGCTCGAACCAGTCATCCACGTGATCCAAGTCGCGTGGCGTGATCGTTAACCAAGCACCATGGCCGTCAATCCACCTCGCCAAGCGGTCCTTGCCAATCCGCCGCGCGACGTAGTACCACAGCATCGCACCAGCAAAGGAACATCAGCACGCCAACACCCAGCGAGCCGAAGTGCTCTAGGAAATCACGCATCCACTGATCCATTGCCTCACTCCCACACCGCAGTTTCGAGAAACGCGGCGCTGTCGTAATGGGCGCGAAAGTCTCGAATCGTTTCGCCTTCGACACTCAACAAGCTGACGCTGTTATCTTCGATCGGCGATTCGTTAGCAAACTGTTCGGTTATCTATTGACTACCCTCTTGCCTGAGGCAGTATCGGCACCGATCCAGAAGCATCGGTGGCGGCGGTACAAACGATGGCCACCTAGAACCGAATCAACGGTTTCAGCATGCCATCTTCCTTCGTTTCCATCATCTGCAACGCCTTGTCCACTTCGCCGAAGTCGAACTGATGGGTGGTCAGCGGCGACGGGTCGACGCGGCCGTGCTCGACCAGGCTTAAAAGCCTCGCCATTCGAACATTTCCGCCCGGACACAACCCCGTGCGGATCACCTTGTCGCTCATGCCAACGCCCCATTCGATGCGAGGAATCTCGACGCTGTCACCGTGGCCAAAATAGCCAGCGACGGAGATCGTTCCGCCCGGCCGGGTCGCTTTCACGCACGCTTCGAAAGTCGCTTGGGCACCGAGACATTCGATCGCTGAATCCACGCCAACGCCGCCAGTCAGCTTTCGGATTTCCTCCACCGGATCGACTTGCGTGTAGTCCAAAACAACGTCGGCACCGAAGTGACGTGACATCTGCAACCGCTTTTCGACGCCATCAATGCCGATCACCAATCCGGCTCCCAGTAGTCTTGCACCAACGGTCGCCATCAGACCCACGGGGCCTTGCGCGAAAACCGCGACGGTGCCGCCCAGCGGAATGTTGGCGTGTTCGGCTCCCATGAATCCTGTCGACAGCATGTCGCAAGCGTACACGGCAATGTCATCCGAAACGGAATCGGGAATCGGCGTCAGGTTGGCCTTCGCATCGTTGACGTGAAAGTACTCCGCGAAGCTGCCGTCTTTGATGTTCGCGTACTTCCATCCGCCCAACATCTCGCCGCACTGCGATGGGTAACCTCGTTGGCAGTTATCGCACTGAAAGCACGGCGTGATCGCATTGACCGCGACACGATCACCTTCCTTGAAGCCACGGACTTCACTGCCCAACTTGGTGACAACCCCCACGGCCTCGTGACCGAGCGTCAACCCGTTGCGATCGCCAATGGCTCCTTTGATCGTATGAACGTCGGAGGTGCAAACGAGCGCCCGGGTCGTTTTGACGATTGCGTCATTGGGACCTGGTTCAGGGACGGGTTTGTCAATGAACTCGACGCGCTCGATGCCTTGCATCACGAACGCTTTCATCGTTTGTGTCATGGGAAGATAGTCCTGTGGAGGTGTTGGCGTGAATCTGACGAGACCACTTGCAATCATTGTGCCACGGGTGCGCACTGACTTGTTCGTCGGTTTCCAAAAAGACTGAAAACGTAGGCCTCCAGCTTGCCTTGCAGAATGCCTGATGTTGTTCGCGGGGAAGAGTAGCATCGTCCCCGTGTGATCTTTCACTGCGAAGATGAATCCAAACGATCCGCCAGACCGCTATCGAACAGGTTCCCTTGTGCAGGTGTCTCCCCGCCTGCACAGACAAGGCGATGAATGTGCAAGATCGCACGCCTCGGCGCGCATTGCTGCACGGTTTTGAAAGAGTGACGCGCCGATGTGGCGGTAACGCTGCATCCATTGGCAAGCAGATACTTTGGCACGTTACGTGCGGGAGTTTGAATATTCAAAGATTTAAATATCAGAAGATGGGGAAAGGACATCACGATGCCGTATCGACTGCTGGCTGCTGAGCAACTCGCCAAATTCCTGCGCGCGTTGGCTCATCCGCGGCGGATTCAAATTCTGGAGGAACTGCGAAGTGGTGAACGGGATGTGGCTTCACTGACGAAGATCACGGGACTCGCCCATTCGGGTGTGTCGCAACATCTGATGGTCCTGCGCGCACATCGCGTTGTCGCGGAACGCCGCGAAGGAAGGAGGGTGTTTTACCATCTGCGATCGGACGAACTGGCGGAGTGGTTGGTGCAGGGCATGGAGTACCTGCCGTCCATGGATCAGCAAAACGATGAGGTGCGGAAAGCCATCAAGAAGGCAAAGTCAAAATGGTCCAGTTGACCCGCGCGAAAGAAAAGTGGACCTGCTCGCTGCTGAAAAACGAACCCACGGAAACGCTGGACTCTGGCGATTGCAGCGACACCATGGTGCGTTCCGCCTGAATCACAAACACAAGGATGACAAATGGAATCCCTTATGGAAAAACACCTTCATCAGATTCCGGCCGAAGAAGCCATCACGCTGCTCGATAGCGACACCAACAACGGGCTGGATCTGTACGAGATCCAGGCTCGGCAGGAACGCTTCGGACCCAATGCGATTCCCATGAGTGCCGGTCATGGCCCGCTAATGACGTTTCTGCTGCAGTTTCATCAACCTTTGATCTATATCCTGCTGGTGGCGGGCGGTGTTACGGCCGCGCTACAGGAATATATCGATGCGGGTGTGATCTTTGCGGTTGTTCTGGTCAACGCCGTTATCGGTTTTCTTCAGGAAGGAAAAGCCGCCAGGGCGCTGGAAGCGCTCGCGAAAATGACGGTCACCCAGGCTCGCGTCGTGCGAAGTGGCGAGGTACTCAGCGTTCCGTCGAGTGAGTTGGTGCCCGGCGACATCGTGATGCTGCAATCGGGCGACAAGGTTCCCGCCGATCTGCGATTGTTTCACTTACGCGATCTGCAGATCGACGAATCGACGCTAACCGGAGAATCGGTTCCCGTTCAGAAACAGTCCGAACCGTTACCCGCTGACACTCCATTGGCCGAACGCGGCAATCTCGCGTTTTCCTCGACGCTGGTCACCTATGGCCAAGGGCGAGGCGTCGTGTTCGCCATCGGCGGCGAGACCGAAGTCGGCCGGATCAGTGAAATGGTTTCCATGGCCGACATCATGGAGACGCCGCTGACTCGCAAGATCGCACGCTTCAGTCGCCTGTTGCTGGTCGTGATTCTGGTACTAGCGGCGCTGACGTTCGGCGTTGGTGTGTTGCGAGGCGAAACGGCGTTCGACATGTTCATGGCGGCCGTCGCACTGTCCGTCGGCGCAATTCCCGAAGGCTTACCCGCCGCCGTCACAATCATGCTCGCGATTGGCGTGAGTCGCATGGCCGGACGGCGGGCGATCATTCGCAAATTGCCAGCCGTCGAAACTCTCGGCAGCACAACGATTATCTGCTCGGACAAAACCGGGACGCTGACCGTCAACCAGATGACCGTGCGAGAAATCTACGCCGCCGGCCAACGCTTCGAAGCGACAGGAAGCGGCTACGACCCCGACGGTGAAATCAAGGCGAAAGCCGACGGAGGCAGTCTGGCCGACGTTGCTGCGGCGCGACAGTGTTTGCAGGCCGGACTACTGTGCAATGACTCGACACTCGTGCAAAAGGACGGCGGCTGGAACGTGAACGGCGATCCCACGGAAGGCGCTTTGATCGCATCGGCTCGCAAGTCCGGACTTGATAAGAAACAACTCGACCAGCAATTCCCGCGACTCGATTCCATCCCGTTTGAATCGCAGCATCAGTACATGGCTACGTTGCACGATCGCGGAACCGGTTCGGCGCGACTGGTTTACCTGAAGGGATCGGTTGAAGTCGCTTTGGCCAAATGCACTTCCGCACTTGACGCCGACGGCCAATCGGTACCGATTGACGCGGACGCGGTTCAAACGCACGTCGAAGCGATGGCGTCACAGGGGTTACGCGTGTTGGCGTTCGCGAGCAGCGATATGCCTGCGGAAGCCAATTCGATCACGCACGAAGACATCGCCGATCTCACGTTTCTTGGTCTGCAAGGCATGATCGATCCACCGCGACCGGAAGCCATTCAGGCCGTGCGCGCGTGTCAAAGCGCGGGAATCCGCGTCAAGATGATCACGGGCGATCACCCGGTAACAGCCCTCGCCATTGCAAAAAAACTCGGTCTGAACGGAACCACAACCGACGTGGAAGAGTCGGCGCTGGTGATGACCGGTCACGAATTGGCACAAAAGAGCGATCGCGAACTGATCGAGATCGCCGAACGAGTCGCCGTGTTCGCCCGCGCCACGCCGGAGCAAAAACTTCGACTCGTCAGAGCGTTGCAAGCCAACGGTCATGTTGTGGCCATGACAGGCGACGGCGTGAACGACGCGCCGGCTTTGAAACAGGCCGACATCGGCGTGGCCATGGGCGTCGGCGGCACCGAAGTGGCGAAGGAAGCGGCCGACATGATTCTGACTGACGATAACTTCGCCACGATCGAGGCCGCCGTCGAAGAAGGGCGCGGCGTGTTCGACAATCTGACGAAGTTCATTGTCTGGACACTGCCCACGAATCTAGGTGAAGGGTTGGTGATATTGGCTGCCGTTTTCTTCGGCGTGATCCTGCCGATCGTGCCGGTGCAGATTCTGTGGATCAACATGACGACCGCCGTATTGCTGGGTTTGATGCTGGCGTTCGAACCGAAAGAGCCTGACATCATGCGTCGCTCGCCGCGCGATCCACAAACGCCAATCCTTGACAGCACGTTGATTTTGCGGATCGGTATTGTGGGCTCGATCATGCTGTTCGGGGCCTTCGGCTCGTTCAAATGGGCGCTCGGCCAAGGCTTCAGTGATGCCGTCGCACGGACGGTCGCGGTCAATGTGTTCGTGGTCGTGGAGATTTTCTATCTCTTCAACTGCCGCTCACTGACCAAGTCGATGTTTACTCTGGGACTGTTCAGTAATCGTTGGATCATCGTAGGTGTCACGTCCATGATCGCCCTGCAGCTCGCGTTCACCTACGTGCCCGTGATGAACTACCTATTTCATAGCGCTCCCATTGGCTGGGACGCCTGGTGGCGGATCTTACTTACCGGCGTCGCGACCTACGTGATCGTCGGATTCGAAAAATGGCTGCGGCGCAAATGGGCGGATCGCCGCAGCGTGGTTACGGGTATGAACCGCATTTCGTCGAGGGCAGCGATCCGCAGCAGATGCACCGACTGATGGCGGCGACGATGGACGAAGTGACCGAAGAGATTCGCCGCATCCAAGAACACGCTCGGCGCAATAACGACGTCACGCGGCCACGCTGGCCAATGATTGTCTTGCGTTCTCCGAAGGGCTGGACCTGGCCGCGTGAAGTCGATGGCAAGCAGGTGGAAGACAACTGGCGAAGCCATCAAGTACCGATGGGCGAAATGCACCAGAACCCCGATCACGTCACGCTGCTGGAACAGTGGATGAAGAGCTACCGTCCGGAGGAACTGTTTGACGAAAACGGTTGCCTGAAGCCCGAGTTGGCCGAACTTGCGCCCAGCGGAGATCGACGCATGGGAGCCAATCCGCACGCCAATGGCGGTGCGCTGCTGAAGAGTCTGCGGTTGCCCGAATATCGCGATTACGCCGTGGACGTGCCACAGCCGGGCAGCGTTTCAGCCGAAGCGACTCGCGTGCAGGGCAAGTTTCTCCGCGATGTCATGAAGCTGAATCTCGCGTCTCGCAACTTCCGCATTTTCAGCCGCGACGAAAACGCCTCGAACCGCTGGGCCGACGTGTTCGACGTCACCAATCGCGGATTCGTCGGTGAAATCCTGCCCTCGGACGACCACATATCGCCGGACGGTCGAGTGATGGAATTGCTGTCCGAGCATCCGTGCCAGGGCTGGCCGGAAGGCTATCTGCTGACCGGCCGACATGGCTTCTTCAATTGCTACGAAGCGTTCATCCACATCATCGATTCGATGTTCAATCAACACGCGAAGTGGCTCAAGGTGTGCAACGACATTCCGTGGCGACGCCCCATCGCATCGCTGAATTATCTGCTGTCGTCCCATGTCTGGCGGCAGGATCACAACGGGTTCAGTCATCAAGACCCCGGATTCATCGATCATATTCTGAATAAGAAGGCGGAGATCACTCGCGTCTATCTGCCGCCCGACGCGAATTGCTTATTGTCGGTCACCGACCATTGCCTACGCAGCCGGAATTACGTCAACGTCGTCGTGGCCGGAAAACAGCCGATGCCGCAATGGTTGACGATGGATCAAGCCGTCAAGCACTGCACGGCGGGGATCAGCATTTGGGACTGGGCGAGCAACGATCAGGGCAGCGAACCAGATGTTGTCATGGCCTGCTGCGGCGACGTGCCGACGCTCGAAACTCTGGCGGCCGTGGAAATCCTCCGTCGCGAACTGCCTGAAGTGAAGGTCCGCGTGATCAACGTTGTCAACCTGATGAAGCTTCAGGATCCCCGCGAGCATCCTCACAGGCTGTCGGACAAAGAGTTCGACATCATGTTCACGACGGACAAACCCATCATCTTTGCCTTCCACGGCTACCCGTGGTTGATCCATCGGCTGACTTACCGGCGAACCAACCACAACAACCTGCATGTGCGCGGCTACAAGGAAGAAGGCACCACGACGACACCCTTCGACATGGTCGTTCTGAATGATCTTGACCGTTACCATCTTGTCAAAGATGTGATTGACCGGGTTCCGCAACTGCGCCAAAGCCGCTTACGCCATACAGGCCATCGACGAAAAACTGATCGAGCATAAGCACTACATTTGCAAACACGGGATCGACATGCCCGAGGTCCGCGATTGGCGATGGGGTGGAGTCCGGAAGGAGACAGAATTGCCATGAAAGCCCTGATTAACAACCCTGACAGCACTGCGAATCGTAAATGATCCGCCATCGACTGGCTCGCGTGTTGACGGATCAAAGGGGCCGGAATGCCCCGTGGTTGAGCTTTGATTCGCTCATGCGGCAGGCCTTTCGGGTGGCATGGCTTTGGATAGGCATCAAATCTCTTCATCCACGAAGATGATGTGTCGAAAGTAGTGTTGCGATTCAAAACTGGTTCCCAACGCGCCGATCATTAGCCCCAGCGATGCGGTGAAGCCTGCCATTTGGAGCCGCTCCGTCCAGTCGATTTGAGCAGCGGTTTGCGCATGCGAGCTTGCCCATGACGCGATCAAACCAGGGCCGAATAATAAGCTGGCGATCGCTAGAGCCGCTGCCGCGAGCGCCAGCCACGTTACCAACATACCAGCGAAGACGATCCCAATGGCTGATAGATTGGTGACGACGATTTGCTCGCTTGGACGATTTCGATTCAACAAGATCAACTGTTGACGCGACACGACATAGCCAGTTGTCCCTAACCACGACACCAGAACCAAGACGCTCATACTGAGAATGCTTTGTGACAACGCCAAGTCCCACGATTCCGCCGTCATCAGTAGAACCACCAGTGTTGATACGGCTGCCAGCGTCAAGCCGCTCAACCGCAGGGGGAATTCCCAAGGCCGTGCCGCGAGGATCGCTTGCCAGATTTCACGAGCGTTGATGACCGCCGAACGCGCAACGAAAGTGAACGAGGCGGTTGGCTTACCGGATTGCTCCTCCAGCCGCTGATCGGCGATCTCCATTAGCGCCGCCGCCTGCCTCTCGCCTTGGAAATCGGTCAGTTCTTCCATCGCGTCAAGTTGCTTCGCTGACGACGGATGGAACAGCAAGTTGGCCGGATTTGAATCCCGCGGAAGTCCCGACAAGTGGGCGAGCGCGTGTAGCATCAATCGACTTAGCCGATGCGCGATCGTCACTATTCGTTCTTCGGATTCTGCACCCCGCCCGATCGCTCGTGGGTCAATCAACGATAGCGAAAATACGGCTGCGTCCAGCGGACGGCTGAGGGCCGAAAAGCAGTGGCTTGAGTAATGGCTCTCGAGTTCGGCGGCGGTGATTACGAAGGCGAAATCCCAATGCTGTTCGTCACGTTCCTCGAGTGCTTGTTGCAACAACGCACTGGGGGCTGTGCGTTTCGAAGTGACCGACTCGGGTCGTCGCGACGGAATCATTCGCCATCGAAAATCAGGGAAACGACTTTCTACGAACGCGATGAATTGGTCGATCGCCCGCCCCACTGCTGCTTCATCAACCTCGTCAAGCGTTCCAGCGACAATGACACCGATTTCAACAAGTGGGTCGTTCATGGGATTTCCCAAGTCGCGTCAGGTGCTCCCGCTTGCGTGTGCGATCTCAATCGCATCGCAGTACTTTACGCCACGCTTTGGGCGGCAACGACGCCTGGTTGGGGACCACCGCGATCATCAACAGAAAAAGGCCAATCACGATATGATTTTGATGTAGAGGCGTCGGCGGCATGATGGCAAATCGGCCCCAGAGAATCAAAGCGATCGAAACCACTAAGATCAACAAGTGGGCATGACGAGTCGGTCGCCAATAAGATAACCCCGACAAGACGCAGATCAACAGCGCGATGCCAATATCGGCCCACAACAAGGTCATGTCCGATTGTAGCCCGAAAACGAACGGGCTAGCCGCCAACCAAACTGCGGTCATGATTTCAACGACTCGTCCCCACATCAGGTCACCTCGCGCAAAAGAAGTTGCTCGCCGGAAGCATCGAGCCGCTCGTTCCGATTGCCCCAAATGGCATCCCAAAGCAAACGTTTGTCGTGATGCTCTTTCCAAACAATGCGAAGATACGCCAGCGACACCCGAACTTCGTCCCAAGCCCAATAGACCAGAATCAACGAAATGGTGGCCGTCACCAAGCATAGAAAACACCACTGGCCAACAACGAAAGCTTGGAATCCAACCAACACCACACTGACGATGCCGAGCGGAATCACGTCAATACCAAACAGGATGACCAACCAGGGACGATATTGCCAACGACGCGTCGAACCCGCAAACCCAAAAATCGCATCGCCCAGGTAAGCCAGCACACCCAGTGCGGCATCGTGAATCCCCAGGATGCCGTACATCGTTTTTGCGGTATCCGACTTCAATACCTTGTTGCTGCTATCGCCGAATACTGGATCGTAGGAACTCTCGATGAAACCCCACTGGTACAACGAAAGATGCATTGATATCAGGGCAGCAACGAACGCCAATAAGCAAATCGGAATCCGCTGGCTCCAGGCGGACGGGTTATGGTGGTACGGCGGTACGTTCCGATGCAGGTCATCCACGGGAATGGTCATATCAGACATTATTTCAACCCATTCTTGCGATACCAAGCATCCGGATCGGACTTCAGTAAGTCCGTCATTTTAGGAAGCGTCGTCGACAGGCTGTGCTTGGGTTCCCATCCCAACGTTTCCCTCGCGCGAGAAATATCCAATGCGTAATGATCATCGGCCATATCAACCATGAAAGGTTTGATGAACGCATCACCACCTTGGATCGTATCGATGACGACCGCACCGGCTTTCGCCAACGTCTTGGGAACATAGAACGTCGCCCATTCCTTGCCGTGGAATTGCATGCCAATCATGTTTTGTAAGGCTTCATAAGAAACCGGCTCCGATTCGCCAATCAGAATTGCCGTCTTAGACTCGATCGAATCACGACGCTCTACCGTGCGGAAAATCGCGTCCACCGCGTCCTCCAAATGCACCGCCGACTGACCGGCTTCGCGGTCACCGGGAAAGAAGTGACCTTGAAAGTCTTTTTCGTAGATGCGTTTGATCTGCTGGACGATCGTCGGCTGTTGGCCGTAATCGGTGTACACACCCGCGATCCGCAAGAACACTGACCGCACGTTGGGGTGGCCGTCACGGATCAATCGCTCGGTTTCGATCTTGCTCTGCGGATAAGGCCACTTTGCCTCCTGCGGATCGTCTTCGCTGATGTGCTGTCCAACTTCGCAAGGAGCGTGAATGAGCATGGTGCTTGTGAAGACAAACTGCTCGCAATCAAAATCTTCTAGCTGGTTCAGCAACCGATCCGTGCCGTTGATCGTGACCTTCTCGTACAGGTCGCTGTCCTCGCCTGAGAAATCGTAAAAGGCAGCCATGTGAACGACGCTGGCCAACTTGCCGCCGGTCAGCCCATGAACCTTCGCCATCGCGGCCCGTACGCCTGACGAGTCGGTCATGTCGCACTCGATGTCGCGCACGAACTGATGATGCTTGGGCGGTTCGGGCCAGCCGACACGATCGAACCCAAAAACTTGATAGCCCGCATTGGCAAGCCGCAGGCAGAGGGGATAGCCGAGCAGTCCGGTGCTGCCGGTCACGATGACGGCGGGGCGTTGGTTTGACACGTAGGCTCCTTATGAAAATTGATGAGCTCAGCCTTATAGCAAGCCTTATAGCAAGCCTTACGGCAAGCATCGTGCCAACAAATCCTAGAGCGTCAGATAGATCGCCAAACCGCCCACGTAAACGATTAACACGGCGGTTCTTCTTGGATTTTAGTGGCAAGGGTGAGGTTCGATTTCGGTCTTTCGACCTCGGAACAGGGCGGTGGATTTTTGCAGGCATCCGCTCCTGCGTCCAATGATTTGGCAGCAGACGTTGA
>Ga0105050_10004150_pt1 | contig 19471 bp, 12 predicted proteins | sample FRY01_FD_78088 | JGI IMG/M metagenome (GOLD analysis project Ga0105050, IMG submission 78088) | Freshwater microbial communities from Lake Fryxell liftoff mats and glacier meltwater in Antarctica - FRY-01 | ecosystem: Environmental > Aquatic > Freshwater > Ice > Glacier meltwater ...
GTGTTGGATGAATTCCAAGACTTTAATGATGAATGGATTGAAATTGTAGAAAAACTGCTTGCTGGTGAAGACTCAAAGTTGCTCTGCGTTGCCGACCCGGCACAGGACTTATACGATCGCGGCTTTTTCATGCCCGAGGGTGGATCTCCATGGGCCTTGGCAGAGCTGCGAATTAATTGCCGAAATACCCGAGAGATTGGAAGTTTTGTGAGGCAATTTGGTGGTGGCCTTTCAGCAAGTGCAAGCCCTGAAGGGGATCCAGTCAAATTCATTCCTGTTAAAAATACTGAATTGATGCTGGAAGCAGTCCTTGCAGAAATTCGCCAATTGATTGAAATTAAGGGGCAAAGCGTAAAAGACATTGTGGTCATCACAGGAGATTCACATGAGCGCAGTATGTTTTACAACACGACCCCATCTCAGTTCTCTTTTGGAAAGTGGGAAGATCGTAACGAAACATCATTGGCTTGTGAAACTACAAAACGCGCCAAGGGCATAGAAGTAGATAACGTAATTCTTGCAACGATGAATGCCGATATCCGAAATAATGATGTATATGTCGGTGCGAGTAGGGCGCGCACCAATCTTACTATCGTCGGTCCAGAGTCTTTTGCAGAGCGATTCAATATTTCTCGGAAAACTATATATAAAAAGATCAAGAATCAAGAGATGGAGCACAAGAAATGAAGTTGACGGGCGGCCATATATATTTTTTGGTCTTGGTGTCAGATATTTAACGTAACGGATATGAGGATTGAATATCAGTATGGAAACACTAAAGAAGTATCATCGGCTCACGTCTTTTGAGCGTGAAGAGATCTCCCGGGGTAGTGCCCGAGGGGCAAACATGAGGACGATTGGGGGTTGCCTTGGGCGTGAGACAAGCACAATTTGTCGTGAAGTGGCTCGCAACAGTCTCAAAATCAGAAAGAAGGTTTAGCCATGTCAGAGAGAACACTACAAATAATATTGGGAGTTATTTTTGTGGTGGGGCTAATCGCAGTGATTGGCCCCATCTTATTGCTTTTGCCAATAGTAGGCACGATATTAATAATTGGGTCTGGTAAGAGATAATATGCCAAAATTTGATAACTACTATATTGATTCGCCCTGGGAATCTTAGAGGCTCTCGTATGCACCGTGTTTTGTGCAGGCAGATTTCTTGAATCACACCACTGTCAATTGCTTGAATCGCAAACCAAACTCAACTGGTGACAGCATGCCGAATCAGTCCGATGTACTTTGGGATCGATTTGAATGGACTTGTGGGAGTAGATCTGTCAAGGGCTATAGCGAGTCTTGATATGTTTCCGCATTCAATTTCAATGTCTTCTACATCGCTTGTTGTCTCCTCGGGAATTTTTTGGTGATTCCGTCTAACTAAAACTGAAGGTTCCTTAAGGAACCCAAATATCATGTCAAACTCTTCGGCACGAGAATTGTTATTACGTGCAGTGCCGATGGGACGATCAGTCATATTGCAAAATAGATTTCTGCTCATATCTAATATATGTAATCAGAATTATCATCGTCATTTTCATCCTCAACAAAGAAAGTTTGTGTAACACGATTTTCCTGAAGGTCGGCATGCCGGCCCTGGCGTTCAAGGTCCCAAGAAACTATCCACCTTCGAATGTGTACTCGCATAGGGTCAATATTCAAGTTTTTGGTTGGAACCGGTGTGACTTTCATGCCGTACGCACTTTCGTACGTATCAATGAGTATTGCTTGGATGCGGTTTAGGTCAACAATCGTGGGTGGGTTCAACTGAAGATCCTCATCCTCATCCCAGAATTGAAGCAATTCCATTCCATGTTTTGCTGCATCTGCTAACAGCATCGCTGCGCTTGACACATCCATCCTTGGAGGTATTGTTAATTCTTCGCTTGGACCGCTGTTGGACCAATCAATTCTCTCTCGCACATATCCAGCAGTCATACAACCAATAACTGTTAGTCCCTGTGTTGGGCGTTGCTCGTCGTAACCCATCCAATTTGCTAATTCTGCGTACGATCGTCCCCGTGTGATATGACCAGCTAGTAAACGAATGAGTTCAAGCTCATCTAACAGAACTACCCATCCAGAATAACCAAGCGAAATGAAAAGCCGAGTTAGGAATGCAGAGGTTTCAGCCGGCCTTGTTTTAGCAGGAGGCAAAGTCAATGTTCTGTCAAAAAGTAACTGCTTGAGTTTTCCACCGACAGAACCCCCTCTTAAGAAATCAATGGTGAGTTCAAAAATTTCAGTTCCGTAATGCTCCCTTGGAAGTCGATTTGCAATGCCAAGGTAAATAGAACTTATTCTTCCATCGTTAACTTCGTCCTGGAGCCATTCTGCCAACGAGGTGAGATCTTTCCTGTCCGATAAAGCATCCGCAAGCAAGCGTTCAAACCCATCTTCAATATGTTCTTTCGTCTGCGTGTTTGAAACCAGCGATTTAATAATGTCTGCAGGTGTTCCTAATTTCAAATTATTACTGATCGTTGCACGACTTACAACAAAATTTGCGTCAATTGCTATTTTAGAGAATGCTTCAAGTACATGAGATTTACCTGTTCCAAACCCCCCAAAAAACACAAATCCGTTTCGTTCGGTCTCTGCTCCTCTTCGCTTTGAGTGTAGTAATTGAACATATTCTTTCTCCAGATTTGGCTGCCCACATCCGAGCAAGTCAACTACTTCTCTGATTGGAACACCGGTTCTGAGTGCCTCAATAATTTTGCGGTCTGAATTAAGCACAGGTGAAAACTCCTAGAGACCGATTGGGACCATAACCGCTGAGGCATTTGATCGCCCCACAACAGAAATATCGTCAGTAATTCTGTTTTTGAGCGCATCATAAAGCCCAACACCTTTTCCCAATGGGGAAATATCTGGAAACGCAGGTCCAGCTTCAATAATGATCAAAGTATCCTGAAATAATGATGTTTGGTCGATCAATTCACGCATCCATTGGTAAGTACTAATTCTGGTGGCTCGAGTATGGCGCCGACTTTCATCACTATCTGAGAACAATTCTGCATCTGTTACCGCACGAATATCTAGGTGGAGAATGGAGGGACACTTATCAGAGGATGTACAAAGGGCTATCAGGCTTCGCAAGTTTGCAGAAGCATTGTCGCGTCTTATTTGAGACATTATCCCTAATCTTCGTCTATCTCTAGCAGAAGTTGGTTCTCCCTGAAGCCAGTTTTCAAATGTTCTAATTGAGTGATCTCTTCCGTTGGTTAGATCAATACAAAGATTAATGATGGCATTTGAGAAATCGCGGGTATACGACCGAATCTTGTGGTTCTCTCCATTTTCATCAGTTTGGTCTGTGGAAGCTGATCTGCCTAACCAATCCTTCAGGCTGTCGTAAAACCTTTTCTGTGTGTACTCGATGTCAACATTAAGATGCGCCGCAGCCTCATGAGCAAGGATGATTCCCTGGTCTCGAACACCTAGAGATTTCCAAATCAATTGGCACAAATTATCAAGAGTGTCACTGATGCTTATCGGTAGTACTCTTGCAAGAGAATTTAGAATCAAATCTGGCCTACTAAACGGATAATCTGAGTCTTCACTAACAGTAAACATCCACATGGACTCTCTAATTAGGATTTGATCAATTTCACTCATGAGAGATTCATGCGATTCGTCATTGTCAACTATCACAAAGCGAATTACAGATCCTCCACTTTTTATAAAACTAAGGCTCTCATCAAAGTTCAACGTGTGATCGAGCCACTCGGCTGGAGTAATTCTGTCCATGTCCTTATTTGGTTCCCGTTCTCTCAAAAGAGATTGAACTAACCGAGATTGATGATCCGTCGCGCCCGATTAGTAAATATGATCGGGTTGCTGCGGCCACTGGAATAAATCTTGGTAGTATTAATGAGGGATTTGATTGGTCGGTACTGTAAAGGCGTTGTATATAGGTTGCAAATTGTTCCTTACTGCAGCGACTTGTAGAGTCATGACTTATTCCAATTAGTTGTCGAATATCTTCTAAAGAAACATCTCGCTGGTTCTCGCTTCTCAGAAGCAATGAATATGCGGCTTTGACACTCTTTAGGAACGACTCTGCATCAAAAGGTTTTAAAATCTGCTCCCTAATCCTTTTGACTATAAAGTCTGGTCTGTAAGATTTAATCTTCTCGCTGCCAATATTTATTTCAGGGTCAAGTCCGTTCATTCCAAAACGAACTATCATAGGGAAAACAATTAGATTAGGTCCAGACGAAAAGATTGTGTCCGAAATTTTTGGTTCCTTGCAGAGACCTTCAACTTCCGCCTGCAATTCGTTTGCAGATTTTCGGACATCACTTATCAGGTTTTCAATGGACTTGATCTGCGCGCTTAACTTGGCAATTTCCATGGCTACTTTTTCGGCGATTTCGCCGTATCGGTTTAGTGATCCTTCGGCACAGATCTCTTGAATCTTTGACGTAAGTTTCACGAGGGAATTGGAAGATCCCTTCGCGTTAAGGGCAATTTCCTCAATTAATTTCCACGGTCTATCATTTTGCTCAGACAAAGGAATCCCTCCATTCCATCTACAGTGCACCCATGGTATAGGTTTCGTCTAGGTTGAAAGCATAGGGGGGAGATTAATTGTGGAGTGGACCGATTCAACATCTGAACTGGGACAGCGAATCATTTCAAAAGTTGCTAAAACTAATAGAGAAGTCTACCGCTTTGCTCCTCCTCGAATTATTTCAGATTTTAGGATTGTGTCGCTCATCTCTCAAGGCGACTACCGGGAAAGACAAATATTTGAATTGGTACAAAATGGAGCCGATGCGATTGGCTTCATAAAAAGTGATTCAAATTTATCTGGAAGGATAAAAATCGTATTAACTAGAAATGGACTCTATTGCGCCAACGAAGGTTTACCGTTCACGTTTGAAGGAATTGAAGCAATTGCTTTACCAGTCATGTCGGCCAAAAGTGGAAATGAAATTGGACGCTATGGCCAAGGGTTTAAGTCAGTTCTTGCAGTTACAAATGAACCCCGAATTTACAGTAGATCGGTCAGCTGCCATTATTCCTTCCAGTTGGCAACAGAATTTTTATTAGAAGAAATTGATGAAGAAAAATCAAACGAGTCGAGTATCAAGCATCAGCAGCTTGGAAGCAAAGATGATCCAAAAGTGTCAATTCTTGCGATTCCAGTTCCTGTAGATCCAGACGAGTTTTTTGCTATGGATCCTATTCTGAAGGAACTTTCCGAATGGGCTGCAACAATAATTCATCTGCCATTTACTGATTCAAGACAATTTATTGGAATAGATCGATTCAAACTGCTTCAAAGTGCACTGGATGATTTTCCGTCAGAATTCCTTATCTTTGCCGGCAATGTTAAAAAACTTGATTTTGAAGTACACGATCAGCACATTAAGCCACGAACGATATCTTGCGATTACGCAGATCCTGTTCATTTCCATTCCCAAGACGGAATTCAATTTAAGAAGATTAAGGTCGACGAAGGTGGCGGAAAGACACGTGAGTGGTTAGTTGTTGATAAGCAAAATGTAGTAATTCCAAGTTCTGTTGGAAGTGTGGGTAATCAACTTGAGACGAATCGCCGTCGGGATGAAAAAGGCGATTTGTTGCCAGTGCCGATTTCGTGGGCCGTACCGCTCAGCGGTCAGCTAACCAGAGGTACGTTTTGGTTATTTTTTCCAACTAAAGATGGCTCAACTATGAGGGGAATAATCAATGCTCCTTGGGATACAAATAATGAGCGAACTCAAGTATTGGCAACAGGATATAACCAGTTCCTATTAAAGGAATTTGCAGATCTATTTGTTAAATCAATTCCAGTGCTCGTTTCACTGTTCCCTGACGATAAGGGTAAGTACTTGGATTACTTTCCAGGTAGAGGTTACGAAGAGCCGTCGCGGGCGTCGTCCTTGTTGGTAGATCAAGTCACGAAATCTATGTGTGAGAATAATAGTCTGATCGATTTAGATGGCCAGTTACAGAAGCCATCAACTATGCGGCAGATTCCTGGAGTTTTGGATGGAGTTGATTCAAATCTACATAAACAATGGGCACAAATTGAAGGGACCGCACGCAATCTTCCACACTGGACACTTATTGATGCGGGTGGGAACCGGATAGCCGGGTATAATCGTTATCTTGAGAAATCTGATCATCCGGCCGCAAATAAGCCAGGAGATTTGGTTAGTTGGCTTGAAGGCGCATTGAATCATCCAACCCTGGATAATTCCGCCGAATCAATAAATCTTGTTAGGAGTCTGTTGGCACATGTCAACTTTGAAGTAGGAAAGCGTGCTAAAGAAGCAAAAATTATTTTGTGTGCTGGAGGAAAACTAGCAGCACCCATTCCAGGCGTTCTATTTTATTCTGATCGTGGCGTTGTAAATTCGGAGATCTTGGTTGTGCATCAGGATTTGATGAATAAGCAATTTATTCGGGAATTTTTGATAGACGAATGTTTAATCACGGAGGCTGAAGGCGCCGCCGAACTTGATGTCGTTCTTGCAAAGTGGCCTGAAAACCCCGCAGACAAAGATTGGAAAGAGTTCTGGGCGGCCGCAGAAAAATTAGGTGCTAAGGAGTTCATGGATGTCAAATCCAGGCACGCAAGGGTGAATCTAGTTAAGGCGCAATCGGTAAGTGAAAAATTCTGTGATGTAGCAGAATTATTTCTGCCCGGAAAAATTTTTAAGAGCGGTGAAGGTGATGATGAGCTAATCATTGATGTCGCGTTCCATGCAAAATCACTTGAGATCCTGAAGAATTTAGGATTAAGTGAGTATCCACCAGCCGCAGGTGCTGTATCCGATTACCCAGATATTGCGGGTTATAAAGGATATTTAAAACGCAATCTTCCGGCCGACAAACAAACTGCGGCACATTTAAAGAGAGCATACGAATCTGCGCCACCAAGTCCAGCAAAATTTGGTCTTTTGAGTCGGATGAAGGAATTTGGAAGAGCACGTTATACAACGTGGGTGTTTGAGAATTTTCATAATACTTTTTCATGGAAACCGGACAATATGTCTGGTTTGATTGATTCACCAACATTGTGGTACATAAAGCAATTTGGCTTGATTGAGACTTCGCTCGGACCGAGAGAGTTCGGGGAAGCCCTTTCACAGTCAATGGCTAGCTTCAAGCGAGTAGCTCCAGTATCACAAGTGCTTGCAGAGCTTACGAACGGGTGTGGTCTTCGTACATCTTTTGCAGAGTTGTCAATGGAAGCACTCGGTGAAATCATTGAACGGTTGTCAACTGAAGTGGACGATCAATTGATTGGCGATTGTCTCGGAGCCATTTGCAGATATTTGCCCGCTCCTAAATTGATCCCGTGCAAAGTGCGCCGCGCTATTGAGCTACATGGTTCCACATCGGTGACAGTTGTTGCTGATAGGGACGAATTTGATCGAATCTCGGCTGTGGGGATACCAGTTGTATTGGCCGCAAATCCCGAAATGGCAAATGAACTTGCAACTAGGTGGGGGCTTAAGGCAGGCGAGAGTGTCCAACAAGATTTTGAACCTGGCTCGCCAAGTGAGCCAGAACTGCTTTCTGACATGTTTTTTTTACTGGGGGAGAGATATCCACGAAAAATTTCTGAAGTTTACGTGGTGCGTTGTACGTCTTTGATTAATGTGATTCAAACTCCTGAAGGACAAGCAAGAAACAATGTGCCAAGCGCATACCACGACAAGACAATTTATGTAGTTGCAAATTCACTAGATAGTAGTGACAAAGTGCTTCGAGCAGCAGATAAATTTTTGCACTTAAATTTAGGCCAAGATGAGTTCACTAGTATTCTAGAATATGTAGTTAGTCAAGCTGTTGAAAGTAAACGCCAGGCCATACGGGGTGCTGTAAATGAAATTGATAAAATAACGACAATCTTTTCTATTGAGCAAATGAAAGCGGCACTTCCAGTGAAGATTTTGGAAGAAATTGCAGCTGAAGCTGATTCACCAGTAATCCTGGCTGAAATGCTTCAGGCGGTCTATGGGCCGCAACTATTGGAAAAGACAAAGTTTGTACTTCAAGAGTTGGGGCTTCAACCTCCTGGGCAGTGGGCGGGAAGTAAGTCTGCTATCAAGTTTGTAACTGAACTTGGGTTTGATAGACCTTTTGCTGGATTCAAGGAGCCTGATAGAGCTGCACACACTGAGGTTCAAGGAAAAATTGAGTTAGGAGATCTGCACCCATATCAGGTGCAATTGAAAAATGACATAAAGTCATTTGTGGCACGTGAAGAGAATGAGCCTAAGTGGAGGGCAACCCTCTATCTACCAACGGGTGCAGGTAAAACTCGAGTAACCGTGCAAGGGATACTTGAACTCATCAACGAGGGGAAATTGGGTAACCGCCCAGTTCTATGGATTGCTCAGTCGTATGAAATTTGTGAACAGGCAGTTCAAGCATTTACGGAAGTTTGGTCATCTATTGGTACCGTTGGGTCTCTTTCCGTTGATAGATTTTGGAACGAAAAGTCAGTTGAAGAGGTTTCAATTCCATCCGAATATGCTGGGCAAATTGTCGTAGCAGTGGATGCGAAATTGGTAAGTTCGGCGGTCCAAAAACAAGAGTATGAATGGCTAAAAAACGCCGCTCTTGTTGTAGTAGACGAAGCTCACAGGGGAGCAACTAAGTCGTACACGAAAATACTGTCGTGGCTTGGAACTGGCGTCAGGCTGTCCAAAAACGTTGTGGACGATCGGCCGATTTTAGGCCTTACTGCAACTCCTGCGCATCCGGGAATTGAGGCCAGGTTTGGTCCTCGAATGATCCGTATAGATGAAGATGTAATTGGAGATAGCCAATCTACGGATGTTGAATACCTGAGAGGTATAGGCGTTTTGTCGTATGCCACCCACGAGCTTCTGCCTGGAGTTTTGGTTGGAGAGCCTTTAGATGACCAATTAGAAGGGGAATCAGAGGATGATGATGCGATTGACGGAGACGACTCAGAGAGTTCAAATCCAAAATCAACTAAGCGCCGTCAACCAATTTGGCTTCCTCAAGCTGTTGAAGAAAGACTGGCAGAGAATCGCGAGAGAAATGGCAGAATCATTGAAAGTATTCTTTCATTAGATTCAACCTGGCCAGTAATCGTTTTTGCTTTATCGGTGAGTCATGCCCAGTTACTTGCTGCACTGTTGGCTAAAAATGGAGTAAAGAGTGCGTCTGTGTCTGGTGAAACATCGCCGAGCATTCGGAAACTGCATATAAGCAATTTCCGCAGCGGAAAGATTCGAGTTCTTACGAACTACGGAGTATTGACAACTGGGTTTGATGCACCAAAAGTTCAGGCCATATATATAACTAGGCCTACTTTCAGCAAGGGTCTCTATCTGCAAATGATTGGGCGTGGGCTAAGGGGACCGGTTAACGGCGGGACTCGGGATTGTTTGATCGTTGACATTGAAGACAATTTTGAAAACATGAATATTGATCACATCTACAAAGAGATGGGTGACTGGTGGTTACCGAGTGGCTCAGGAGCTGGTTTCAACCGAGCTGATCGCTAAGCCTAAATGGATGAGACAATTGACCAATATCAGCAGGAAGTAATAGATCAAAAGTGGAATAGTAAAATTGCTGTTAGCGCTGGGCCTGGAACGGGAAAATCATTTACTGCAGCACTTCGAGTCGCTTCAATAATTTCACAGCTGGAAGCTGCTCCCGACAATTCTGATGCGTTGGTAGTTTGCTTGACTTTTACAAATGCGGCAACTGACGTGACTAAAGAACGCCTAATAAATCAAAACGTTGTAGCAGGAGTGGAGGTAAGAACAATTGACTCTTGGTGTGCGAAGTTGCGCGACCTGGCCAGCTTGGAAGCCCAATATGAAAATTCTGGGTATGACAAAAATATTACCCAGTTGATTGCCCACATAAAAAATTCTCAGAATTTTGAATTTCCTTCTGACATTGCCCACATTGTCATTGATGAAGCACAAGATATTTATGGCGTCAGACTTGAGTTGCTTAATTTACTCCTTGCAACGAATCTCATTGAAGGGTGGACAGTTCTCGGAGACCCCGCGCAAGCGATTTACGAGTATGGGTCAGAAGGGGATGAAGGATCATTTCTCGAGAGTCTCATTGTTAATGGAAAATTTGATAAGTACTTGAATTTAGAAATAGATCACAGATCAAAAACCGACAAAGCAAGGAAAGTACGCATCCTTGGTTCCGAACTCCGGAATCAGAATCCAAGCGAACAAGGGATTGAGCATATTTGGCGTGAGTACTTGGATACGCAATCTCTTACGATTTCACAACTGGTATCAACGGCGATGGGTTACAACGAGTCCGGCCAATCCGTTGGAGTTTTACTTAGAACAAATCGGCAGATGATTGAGTTGTCCACAAAACTTTCGCAGGCGGCCGTTGAACATCACTGCTCAGTAGATTCAGGAAATTCCTCGCTTCCTGCTTGGATCGCAGATCTTGACGATGCAAACGAGAAGGAGGAGGTGCTGTCACGCGCTCCTTCGTATATCAATCAATCCGCTCTTTCAAAGCTTTTTGAGAGATGGTGCCAAGGTGGTCTATCAAAGAGGATTTCCATAGAGAAATTCTCAGATTCGCTTCACCAAAAACGGGTACCTCAATTGCTTCTCAAAAATGATCCCAAGATCATTTCGCTTACTACAGTTCATCGGGCAAAGGGACTTGAGTATCAGAAGGTCATCGTTGGATTGGATATCCCAGTTGGAATTGACTTGAAAACTAAGGTGCAAGAGGCGCGTGTACTATTTGTTGCACTTACAAGGAGCCAGGAATCTATTGTGCGTTTAAATGTTGACGGCATTAAAACAAATTCAAGAAGGAATAAGCAAACTGGCAGGTGGGTGGATCTGGCATTTAAAGGGAGAAACACATTCACATGTGGCTTGGAGGTGAAAATGGAAGATTTTATATATTTATACCAACCCTCTTCGCTCAAACCTGGTGACTCAGTAGCTATTCGAAATTTCAAGCAAATTGAGGGTGGTGTATGGGTTTTTGGCGCTTACGAACAAGACCGGAGGGATCCATTTGCAATATTGAGTCAGGATTTTTCTAATGCGGTTCAAAAAGAATTTAGTAATCGAGGTCAAACGGAATTTCTGGGACTTCATGTTTCTGGTTTCTCAAGTATTCCAATTCCAAAGGGTTCGCGAGATAGTTGGACTCAGAAATATCTTGCTAAAGTTCCGTATATGGCGGGCATGGTACATCCTGCAAACAAGGAGTGACAGTGGCAGATTTAGCTCAAAAATATGCATTCCGTGATGCAATCACCTCTGGTTTTTGCATTCATCTATTGGGACCAGAATCCAGTGACGAAGTACTCAGCGTTTCGCCAATTGATGTCTATTCTGTCGGAATGCTCCACCCCGTAGAGCAAGTTCAAAACGAAAATCAAGTCGACGATGTTGCGATTGGCGGGGCGAAGGACGAAGAAAGCGAGGAAATAGCATCCCTAGCAAATCTTCGGTTTCCGTCCTCAATGGGTTTGACATTTGCTGTGGGTGGCGATGAAAATTCTGAATTATTGATTCAAATTGATGCCGCAAAGTATGAATATTCAAATGGGGACTGGTTGCGAAAGCCTGTAATTAAGAAAATTAGAGATATTTCGCTGAAACCAACTGAGGGTTTCAACACTAAATCAATATTTCCTGGCCTGGATTTGAGATATCGCATTCGAGATAAAGACCAGAGAGGTCATATAGCACTAACCCTTGTGTTAGTGAATTCACATGAAGAAATACTGGATAGGAAAATGAAAGCTCAAGCAGTCATTTTTCAACCCAAGATTTCAGTTGAGATCCCAGTTGAAGCCAATTGTGATTTTGTTGATCGTTCCCAAATTTCAAACGATCTTGACGACAAAGATATCCAATTAAGCCGGCTTTTATTTAGACATACGAGAAACTTTGCGACTGGACATGGTTGTGCCGTTGAGTGGGAGGATTCTGGGCGAACCAAGAAGTTGTGGACTACGTATTTGCCAACATTTGATTTGAAACTCGCTGAGTCAAACCCCTCAATAAACAGTTGGGCATTGGATATGCGAGCCCCAGCACAACGAGGAAAATCTGATCTGATTAACGAGTTAAATCAATTAGGTGATGCTTATGAAAGATGGATTGAAATACAGTCCAACGAAGTGACGAGCTTGGCTATTGATCTACAGGATATTGCTGCTTCCAATATCAATGAATGCCGTAAGTCGGCTTCTCGCATGCGAGCAGGAATACTTGCGCTTGCCGATAGTCGCAACGTAAATCCCTACAAGGCGTTTATGTATATGAGTCAGGCAATGGTCGAGCAGCGTTTACGAAGTGAAATTGTTCTGGCAGGTAGAAAAGACCTGAAGCCAGCAGAAATTCCAGCCATTTGGAGACCGTTTCAGTTGATGTTCATTCTGCAGTGTTTAGGCGGGATCATTGATATTGAGTCTCCAGATCGCGAAATTGCAGATCTTTTGTGGTTTCCAACAGGTGGAGGGAAAACCGAAGCCTATTTAGGTTTAATTGCCTTCACTCTCATGCTGAGGCGGCTTGAACATCGCCCTCACGGTGTTTCAACCATTATGCGGTACACGCTTCGATTGCTTACGACACAGCAGTTTGAGCGAGCAGCACTACTTATGTGCTGTTGCGAAAATATACGCATCGGAAATAATGAATTGGGAAATGATCCTTTTGAAGTTGGTTTATATGTTGGAAAGTCTGGTACGCCAAATACATTGTCAAATGCGGCAGCAGCACTGAACAAGCTTCGCGCTCTTTCAGATGCTGATGTAAGCAAGTATGGAAACCCAATTCAAATCAATATCTGTGTATGGTGCGGTCAAAATTTAAGCGCGATTGACCATGTAGTAGGCGCAAGTTGCGTGGCTAAATGTCCGGATTCTGAATGCAAGTTTTCAAGGGGGCTTCCATGGCTGGTAGTTGATGAAGATATATACGCCCGGCGACCAAACTTAATAATAGGAACTGTTGATAAGTTCGCAATGCTCTCAATTAAGGAAGATGCAGGAAGGTTGTTCAATCGTGGCATTGGTCAGGAGCCTGGTATTGACCTCATTATTCAAGACGAATTGCACCTAATTTCTGGACCGCTAGGGACTTTAACCGGTTTGTATGAAGCCGCTATTGATGAAATTGGTCGGCAAAATAGCAAGAATGGTTTTGCGCTCGGGCCGAGGCCCAAAATTGTTGCATCAACGGCGACCATCAGGCGAGCAGCCGAGCAGGTGAGAGCGGTGTTTGATCGTGAAGTTAGCCAGTTTCCACCGTCGGCACTTGACTCCCGAGATTCCTATTTTGCAGTTGAAAGTTCTCCCGAGCGCAAAGGAACTCGTCGCTATGTTGGCGTAATGGCTCCTGGTTTAAGCCAGGCGACGCTTTTGGTACGAACGTATGCAAGCATTTTTCACCAAACAACTCTTGGTAAATGGAGCAATGAAGTAAGAGATATTTATTGGACCCTTGTCGCTTACTTCAATAGCCTTCGAATTCTTGCATCAGCGCAATTGTTGATGCAAGATGACGTCGGTGACAGGCTTCAGTTATTGAATGGTGGAACTTCACATACTCGCAAGCCTGATGAGAACCGGATTGAGCTGACTAGTAGAGCTTCAGCCTCCGATATACCTAAGTTTCTGAGACAGTTGCGGACAGGTTTGCCTGACGCTGAAACAGTTGAAGCTTTGCTGGCAACGAACATGATTTCTGTCGGAGTAGATATTGACCGGCTCGGAGTTATGGTAATTGCTGGTCAACCCCAGGGTACTGCAGAGTACATACAAGCCTCAAGTCGAGTTGGTCGTCGAGACCCCGGACTGGTGTTTACTATCTACAATTCAACGCGGTCCCGTGACAGGTCACACTATGAAACCTTTCTGCCTTATCATTCTGCGCTTTATAGAAGAGTTGAAGCTACGAGCGTCACTCCATTCAGTCCAAGAGCGCGAGAGCGAGCTCTGCATGCTGCATTCGTGATTCTATGCCGGTATCTCATTCCAGGCCTTCAGGGCAATGACAGTGCGCAGAAGGTGAACAATTTTGAGAATCAAATTGAGTCTGTTAAGGATTTATTGCTTGCACGTGTGAAACGGGTGGATCCACTTGAATTGAATGACACAAGAATCGAGTTAGATGATTTTATTGATAGATGGAAGAGAATGGCGTTGGATTCTCCGGCGCTGAAGTACCAAAAGTTTAAAGAAACTAAAGATGTTTTGCTATTTGCAATTGGCGATTCTGAAGACGAACTGATTGATGCATTGCCAGTTTTGACAAGCATGCGAGACGTGGATAAGACAAGTTCAATTTATGAAATTAGTGGGAGGATGAAACGTGTCGCTGGGTGAGATTCGTCAAGCGCAAGTGATTTCAACCTATGGACCAGGATCTTTGATCCCTGTTGGCGGTGAGTCTTTTATGGTCGCAGGTACTGACTTTTGGTTTGGATCAGGAGGACCGGAAGTTCATGAGATTTTTCATGAAGCTCGACTTGAAAGTCATTTGGGCGTCCAGGGTTTTGTTAAGCCACCTACGTCCGACAAGGAGAATTCGCGGGACCTTCCAGTAATACGTTTCCCAAAGTGGTACTCCTGTTCAGGATGCAATCGACTTAATACGTATACGCAAATATCTGATGGTGATGGGAAATGTACATTATGTGGCTCTGAGAGGCTTGTGCCCTCAAGGTTTGTTGCGTTCTGTGATTCAGGGCATATTTCTGATTTTCCTTTTTCGAGATGGGTTCATCAAGGGGTTGAAGGTGCCGGAAAACATTCACTGTCATTGAGAAATGAAGGGAGAAGTGCGGGACTTAACGACATAATTATCAGTTGCGGCTGTGGGAAGTCGCGGAGCCTTCAGGGCGCTCTTGGGAAAAACGCATTGAAGAATATTTCAAAGTGTTTTGGGGATCGTCCTTGGTTGCCACCACCAAATTCTGAACCATGCGAGAAGTCTCCAAGAGGATCGCAGAGAGGCGCTTCAGGTGTTTGGCAGGCGAGTACATCTTCAAGTATCTCAATCCCACCCTGGAGTGGCCAAGCTAGTCGCTTTGTTGACCGGTTCTGGGATGTTTTGGCAGCGATTCCAATTGAGGCACTTAATGCAACGATCGCTAAACTTATCGTACGGTTACCTTTGCCGGGTGGCGTTGATGAGGCCTTAGCGGCAGTCAACAACAGAAAAGCGCTTAATGATGGAGTGCCGATAGACGAGTCAACAATGCGTAGACAAGAGTTTTCTGCGTTACAGAGAGTCACTCCACAGGCAGAGTTTGATAGAGATTTTGTTTGTCAGTTACCTCCACCAGGCGAGCTTATTCCTGCTCAAATTTCAAGAATTCACATGATAAGCAGGCTTCGTGAGGTTAGGGCGTTAAAGGGTTTCAACAGACTTTCAAGTGGTGATTCTGCCGAAATGTTAGAGGCGAAGCTTTCCAGTTCGCATAAGCACTGGCTTCCCGCTATTGAGGTGAGTGGCGAGGGCCTATTCATTGAATTTGATATTCAAAAGATACGGATATGGGAAGCGAACGAAAAAGTCATTCATCGAACAGCTTTGCTTGATGCAAAAATGGAAAAGAACGCACTGACCGCCTCTTTACCTAAAGTAAGTGCTCGTCTTCTACTCATTCACACATTTGCCCATGCGCTAATTGATCAATGGTCGCTTGAATGTGGGTATCCCGCTTCTGCGCTGCGTGAGCGTATTTATGTTGATAATGAAATGGCTGGAGTTCTCATTTATACGGCTACAAGTGACTCACATGGTTCACTAGGTGGGATTGTGGGAATGGCTAAAGGCGGTCGATTTATGAGGTCATTTAAAGAGGCTTTACAAAGAAGTTCTTGGTGCTCAAATGATCCAGTTTGTATAGAAAGCGGCCCAAATGGATTTGCAAATGCAAACCTGGGCGTTTGTCATTCATGTGCATTAATTTCCGAAACTAGTTGCGAAATGCGCAACCTACTTCTTGATAGAGGAATGTTGATCGGCTCTCCAGATGGTTCTCCTGGGTTTTTCTCAGAAATGTTCAAATAGCACCCATGGCGATATTGATTCCATCAAGTCCAGCACACGACTCAAGCAGCGCCGAAACCTGGCTATTTAGAAAACTCTCAAAACTGTCCGACAAATATTGTGTATTGCATTCTTTGGGTTCTATGCGGCATGATCATAAGAGTTGGGCAGAAATTGACTTCACGGTAATTGGGCCGGAAGGAATTTTCTTCATAGAAGTCAAAGGTGGAACAGTAGGTCGCACCAATGGTGAGTGGCGTGTTGAAAGGATAGATGGGAGAGTTGAAAGCCTTGGCCGTGGACCATTTTTTCAAGTGGCCGGGGCGGAGGCATCAACAAGAAGATTTCTCCAAAATCGCCATGAATGGGTGGGAGATGCAGTAGTTGGCTATTGGGTAATAACACCAGAATGTGAACTTAAAGTCAATGATTTAGGTGTTGATTCAAAGTCCTATTACGACGCTCGGAACTTAAATATTTCTGCTCAAGACCTAATTAATAATATGCGTCATTATTGGATGCGTAGAACGGGGAAGAGCTCCGTTCTAGATACGGAGCAAATTGAGGAAATTCGCAACAGCCTATGTGCAGATGCCCCGATGGTAAAGAGTTTACGTAGAGAAATTGTTGATGTTGCCGCAAAGATACATGCCGCAACTTTGGAGCAGGAACGAGTCCTTGAAGCGGTTCACTCAAATATGCGGTTACTCATTAAGGGACCAGCCGGATCAGGAAAGTCAACACTGGCGGTGCATGAAGTTGACAGACAAATTGAATTAGGGCACTCAGTTCTCTACGTTTGCAGTTCAGTAAATATGGCGCACAGAATTGCTCGGCAATTTCTGGACGTAAAGAATGTTGATGTCGTTTCCTCACTCGACTTACTTTTTCCTAAGCGAGTGTTTTCGAATCAGTATGACGTGCTAATCATTGACGAAGCCCAGGACCTACTCTCTGAGCGTCTTTTTCTGATACTTGATTCGCTGTTATATAACGGAATCGCAGCAGGTACATGGCGCATGTTTTTAGACCCCTTTCAATCGGTGCTATTTGAAGAGAGAGGTCTAGAGTCCGACTTCTCGGAAATCGGAAAACCCTCCGTAATGTATCTGCTTGACAACGTGCGAACTACCAAAGAGATCGCAGTAACAGCTAGTGCATTGGGCTACGTGAACCATATTTCTGGCGGAATCCATGGACCAGTTGTAGAGCTGCTCTATGTTGACCCTGATAATTCAAGGAAAAGGGTAAAGGAGAAAATTGACGAATTACTTGGTTCCGGTGTTTTAGCGGATGAAATATTGGTACTTAGTTTTGACAAAGACTCTTTCTGGTTGCAAGGTGAACTTGAGGGATTGACGAAACGCTATGACCAGCCAGGAGCAGAGGATTCAGTAAAATATGCATCTGCCTTCGAGGCCAAAGGCCTTGAGTCAGTGGTGGTTATCCTTGTTGGAATAGAGGAGCTACAAAGCCCAACAGCTCGCCAGCAGGCATATATTGGAGCTACAAGAGCAAGTACCTTGTTGTCGATAGTGATGGAAAAAAGATTGCGACATGAAGTTGAGGATGCCTATGCGTCTTTGGCCTTTCGGAATGAGTTGAGTTAGACATTTAGCACTTGATATTTAAGTTCCAAAAAGATTTCAGTCAATCCGATTTTAAAAATACTTGAGAGTTGCCGGAATGCTTGATAAGTCGAAAAAACCTACATTTATTGATCTATTTGCTGGAATCGGCGGATTTCATTTGGCTTTTCACAACGCTGGTGCAAAATGTGTATTTGCATCAGAGTTTGATAGATCGGCACGGCTTACATATAAAACGAATTTTGAGAAAATAGAACCAGATCTATTTTCGTCGGGAAATTTCATGGGGGACATCACTGAAGTAGATAAGAATTCCATTCCAGATTTTGATATTCTGTGTGCGGGTTTTCCATGTCAGCCGTTTAGTCAAGCTGGGCATAAAAGAGGTTTTGAAGATATTCGAGGTTCACTATTCTTTGAAATAGCCAAAATAATTGAGATAAAGAGGCCTAAGGCCATACTTTTAGAAAATGTCAGACATCTTTACAACCATGATGGTGGAAAAACCTTCAAAAGGATACGTGAGGTGCTTACCGATGAACTTGGTTACAAAATTGATCACCAAATTGTAAAAGCCTCCGACCATGGATTGCCGCAACATCGACCACGACTATTCATAGTGGGATTCCGGGACCATGATGTTGAGTTTGAGTTTCCGCTGAAACGCGAGTTGGAATTCACAATGTCAACAGTCTTAAATGGAAAAGCTGAAAGGTCTATAGGTTTTACGCTCAGAGTCGGAGGGAAGTCTTCTCCTATTGACGACCGGCGCAATTGGGATTCGTACCGAGTGGACGGGCATGTCAGAAAACTGTCGCCAGAAGAAGCGAAGCGTATGCAGGGATTTCCTGCGGAATTTGAATTTCCAGTGTCCGCCACGCAAGCAATGAAGCAACTGGGAAACAGCGTGGCGGTAAACGCGGTACAGGATTATGCTGAAAAAATTATTGAGGCATTAAATAATAGATATGGTGGTGGATAGCGCTATGAAATTATATATATCTGATAATTTGAATTTATGTCCACTCATAATACAGGCCATTTATGAAGGGAGAAGTGTCGGGAATCTTCAGTTTGAAGCGATAAGTAGATTGCAGTGCACCGAAGAATCGCGGATTTTCTCGATAAACGTGGGATTGTTATCTGGAGTGGACTGATCAGAATCAATCCAGTGCCAAATACGATTCGCGATGACATCCTAGAGGGTGATCATGAATGTATGTTGTGCGGCGCATCACCTGAGACCGATAACGAAGTCCGGCTGTATGTAGACCACATTGTCCCACGGTCTAAGGGCGGCTTGAATGACTTCAGCAACTTGTAAACATTATGCATGGAGTGCAATCTTGGCAAATCAAACCGAGACGACTCCGATTTCGTCAGTAGTCCAGTTAGAAACTGAGCGTCAGGTCGTCGCCGTTAATACCCAGCGAAGCCAGGTACACGCCAAGCAATTCTGAGTCGGCAACTAGGCCGTGCAACTGTTCGATCATGCTTTCTAACGCGTCGCAGCGAATGTCAACTGTTGCCCACACCGAGTCTTCGCTCGTGAAGTATTTAGTGCCAACGCGACCCTGGTTCTGCTGATCGATCTCGATCAGCAGGTCTGGCGTGCGCTCGATACCACTAACCAACTCAACACTGCAGCGCAGCACAGATGTGCGGCCATCTAGCAACGCCAGCTCGATGACTTGACCGCCTAATCGAGCACGCACCCGGCCGTCGTCGGCGATCGCGTATTCAATCGTGGCTTCGCCGAGACGCCCGATGACCTCGTCGTGATACCGCGCGGCACCAACTTCGATCAGCGGGAAAACGACCCTGAAGTTGGCGCCCGAAAATTCGATGAACGACCCA
>Ga0105050_10004151_pt1 | contig 19468 bp, 17 predicted proteins | sample FRY01_FD_78088 | JGI IMG/M metagenome (GOLD analysis project Ga0105050, IMG submission 78088) | Freshwater microbial communities from Lake Fryxell liftoff mats and glacier meltwater in Antarctica - FRY-01 | ecosystem: Environmental > Aquatic > Freshwater > Ice > Glacier meltwater ...
AGCGATGGTTGCCCACTGAGCGTCGGTCAGAGTAGTACGGATCAAGGTTGCCTCCCATGTTGGCAACCTTGAATCAGTCAGCAACTGATTTGGGAATCCTTAAACGTCAACACGCCCTAGTCTACGCCCGCGCGCCCGCCACCGATCCGCGCCGGATCAGTTCCACCGGCAGCACGGTTTCGATCGGGACCGCGCCGGGATCGGTGATCGACTGGATCAGCAGCCTTGCGGCCACCTGCCCCACCAGAAACTGCTGAATCCGGATCGTGGTCAATCCCGGCGGGATCAGGTCGAGCAAAGGCATGTCGTTGAAGCCGGTGATCGAGATATCCTCGGGACAACGCAGGCCATGCGCGCGCAGCGTCGCGATAGCGCCCAGCGCCAGCCGGTCATTAGCGCAAAGGATCGCGGTAAATTGCCAGCCGCGGGCCAGCAGAATCTCGGTGCAGCGCCGCCCCTCGGCCTCGTTGAACTGATCGGATTGCACGATGGCCTGCGGCGGAATTTCAAGGTGCAATTCCTGCGCCATATCGTGAAATCCACGCAACCGGGCCTGCCCGGTCGAGAAGGATTCAGGGCCGGAGATATGCGCGATGCGGCGGTGCCCCATGTCATAAAGATGCTGCATCATCATGCGGATGCCCTGCGCCTCGTCATTGACCACACCGGGAATGTCAGAGCCCTCGATGCTGCGGTTGACGGTCACGACCGGGGTGCCCTGTGCCGCCACTTCGACGATATAGGGATCGTCGCGCAGGGCGGCGGCATGGATGATCCCGTCGACGCCACGTTCGCGCAGCACCTCGACCAGACGATGCTCGCGTTCGGGCAGGTTGTCGGTGTTGACGATGATCGCGGCATAGCCCAGCGGCTCCAGCACGCTTTCCATGCCGCGCACGATGGGCGGAAACACTGTGTTGGTGATGTCGGGAATGAGGATGCCCACCGTCATGGTCCGGCTGGTGCGCAGCGCCGAGGCGAGCCGGTTGGGCCGATAGCCCATGCGCAGCGCGGTATCACGCACCCGCTGGATCACATCTTCGGTCAACGAGGACCGGCCATTCATATCCAGCGCCCGCGAGACGGTGGACACATGTACACCCGTCTCACGCGCGATATCCTTGAGGGTCGTTGGTTTCTTCATATTGCGATCAGTCTTAAACGTTTCGCCACGCTTCCGCACAGCGGTATTTTCAAAGGCGTCACGCGTTCGCAAACAAGGCAATCGGTTGCATGATGGGCTTGACCGTCGCTGCAGGGGCGGGTATCACTAATGCAATCGATTGCGCAACGTTGATTCCCGATCACATGATCGGGCAGAGACCGCAGACGGGTTCAAACGGGCGGGCCGGACGACGTGGCGCGTAAAGAGGAATAGAGGGCAGCAGGCAAGCGGCCCCTTCATGACGAAAAGCCAAGGAGGATAGACCGGGAATGACCAAGCAGACTGTCGGATGGATTGGAATGGGCCGCATGGGGTACCCCATGGCAGAGCGGCTGGTAAAGGCAGGCTATGACGTGCGGGTCTGGAACCGCACCAAGTCCAAGGCCGAACCGCTGGCCGCCAAAGGCGCCACATTGGTGGACAGCCCGCGCGATCTGGCGGGGGTGGATATCCTCTTTACCATGGTGTCGACCGGCAAGGATCTGGAACAGGTCTATTTCGGGCCGGATGGCGTGCTGTCAGGCGATGCCACACCGGGAATTTTTGTCGATTGCTCGTCGATTGCTGTGGATCAGTCCGCCGCCCTGCGCGCCCGTCTGGCGGCACGCGGTGCGCAGTTCGTGGCCTCTCCTGTCAGCGGCAATGGCAAATGCGTCAAGGCGGGCAAGCTGAGTTCGGTGGCCTCCGGCCCCAAACCCGCCTTTGACACCGTGGCCCCGATGATCGAGGCGATTGCCGGTGCCGGTGTATCCTACGTCGGCGATGGCGAACTGTCGCGCTTCTGCAAGATCGCGCATAACGTCATGCTGGGTGTCGTGACCCAGAACCTCGCCGAGATCACCGTGCTGGCCGAAAAGGCCGGGGTGCCGCGTCTGGCTTTCCTTGATTTCATCAACAATTCGGTGATGGGCTCGGTCTTTACCCGTTACAAGACCAATGCGCTGGTCAATCTGGACTGGACCACCACCTTTACCCCGGAACTGCTGCGCAAGGACCTCGATCTGGGTCTGGCCGCAGGTCGTGCGCTGGGCGTGCCGATGCCGGTCACCGCCACAACGCGTGAGGCGCTGCAGGCGCATTTCGGGATGGCGACACTCAAGGACGATCCCGAAGCTTATCTGCAACTGGATTTCTCGACCATCCTCGAGACGGTCGCGATCCATTCCGGCCTCAAGCTCGAGAGCGAAGGCAAGCCCTATGCCACCGGTCTCGAAGTGGCGGCAGCAGCCGAATGACGTCTTGGCGCGGTGCCTTTGAGGTGCCGCGCCTTGAACTGCAAAAGGACCGGGCCGATGACCTGTGACACCACGACCCTGATTGGGGACCGAGGCTGATGACCCGATTCACCCTTTACAATGCGCCGCAATCCACCTGCAGCCAGCGGGTGCGCTATGCATTGCAGGCCAAGGGGCAGGCATTTACCGAACACAAGCTCGACCTCTTCTCGGGCGATCAGCTCAAGCCCGACTATCTGGCAATCAACCCCAATGGCGTGGTGCCAGCGCTGTTGGATCATGGCCATCCGGTGACCGATTCCGCCGTGATCCTAGAATATCTTGAGGATATCCTGCCCGATATCGCGCCGATGCGGCCGATGGAGCCGCTGGCCATCGCCCGGATGCGCGCGATGATGCGTTTCATCGACGAGGTGCCGGCCGCGTCGATCCGCGTCCCGTCCTATAACATTGCGTTCCTGCCGAGTTATCAGGCGATGACCCCGGAGGCGTTTCAGGCGCTGTGTGACAGCAAACCGCTGCGCCGCGAATTCCTGATGCGGTTGGGCCGCAACGGATTTCCGCAGTCCGATATGGACGAGGCGCTGGGTCGGTTGTCGCGCGGTGTCGCGCGCATGGCCGACTGGCTGGAACAGGGCGGCGGGCCGTGGCTGATGGGCCGCGATCTGAGCCTTGCGGATGTCATGGTGATGCCGGTGATCGTGCGGATGGATGATATCGCACTGGGCCATTTGTGGGACAGGTTCCCGGCGGTAGCGGCATGGCTCGACGGGATCCGCGCAACCCCCGCCTTTGCACCGACCTATTATCACGGCTCGCTTCTGACCGAGAAATACCCGCATCTGGCAGCGCTCAAATCCGCACCAAGGGTGTCCGTATGACCGCCCTTTACTACATGAGCGCCGCGATGGTGGTGGGCGCACTCGTCGCGCTGCAACCGCCGCTGAATGCGATCCTGACCCGTGCAGTCGGCAATCCCTTTGGCGCTACAGCGATCTCGATCTCGGTCGCGCTGACTTCTGCGCTCTTGCTCCTGACCCTGACCGGGCGCGGCGACATGAGCCGGGCCGCGCTGAGCACGGTGCCATGGTGGGTCTATTTCGCGGGCATCATCGGGGCGATCTATGTCGTGGCTGGTGTGGTGATCGCACCGCTGACCGGGGGTCTGTTGTTCTTTGTCTGCGTCGTGGCGGGGCAATTGCTGGGGGCGATGATCATCGACCATCTGGGTGCATTCGGATTGGCCGTGCGCGAGGTGACGGCATGGCGGCTGGGCGGTTTTGCCCTTGTCATGGCCGGGGCGTTGATGGTGCTGCGTGGCTGAGCGCATGGGACATAACCGGGGCCGCGCCGAGGATGCGCGCCTGCTGCGCGGACAGGGCCGCTATACCGCCGATATCGCCGCACCCGGCGCGGTGGAGGCGGTGTTTCTGCGCGCGCCCCATGCCCATGCACGGATCGTGTCGCTGGATGCGACGCAGGCCCGCGCCATGCCGGGGGTGGTTCTGGTCCTGACCGGGGCGGATGCGCTGGCCGCAGGGCTCGGTATTGCCGGGCCACGTCTGCGCCGCAAGCTGGCCGATGGCAGCCCGATGGTGGTGCCGCCCGCGCCGCCGCTGACCGCCGATTTCGCCCGCTTTGCCGGTGATCCGGTGGCGCTGGTGCTGGCCGAAACCCGCGCGCAGGCCGAGGATGCCGCCGAGGCGATCATGGTTGACTGGGAAGAACTGGAGGCCGTGACCGACACTTGGGCCGCGAGCCTGCCCGGCGCGCCGCAGGTCTGGCCGCAGGTGCCGGGCAATACCGTTTATGAATGGAGTGCGGGTGACCGCGCCGCCACAGATGCCGCCCTTGCCGCTGCGGCACATGTCACGCAATTGCGCCTGCCGATCAGCCGCACGACGGCTTTCGCGATGGAACCGCGCGCCGTGCTGGCCGATTTTGATGCGGGCACAGGCGTTTATCACCTGACCGCCGGGCTGCAATCGCCATGGCAGGTGCGTGACCTGCTGGCCGCCGAGATGCTGCATGTGCCTGCGTCGCAGATCGAGGTGACCTCGCCTGATGTCGGTGGCAGTTTCGGGATGAAGGGCCAGACCTTTGCCGAATATGGCGCGCTGCTGCATGCGGCGCGGCTGGCGGGGCGGCAGGTGCGCTGGGTTTCGACCCGGTCAGAGGCGCTGTTGTCCGAGGATCAGGGCCGCGATGTGGTGATGACCGGCTGGCTCGGGCTAGATGCCGATGGCCGGATCACCGCGATCCGGATGGAGGGGGTCACCGCATTGGGGGCCTATCTCTCCACCCGTGGCACGCTGACCACGGTGGATAATGTGGCGGGCATCTGCGGCACCTACCGCGTGCCCGCTGCCCATGCCCAGATGCGCGCGGTGCATAGTCACACGCCCGCTATCTCCCCCTATCGCGGCGCGGGGCGGCCCGAGGCGAGCATGCTGATCGAGCGGTTGATGGATATTGCGGCGCAAGAGACCGGGCGCGATCCGGTGGCGCTGCGCCGGATCAACATGCTGACGCAGGACGAGTTGCCCTATCTCAACCCGCTCGGCTTTGAATATGACTGCGGTGACTTTCCCGGTGCCTTGGACAAGGTACTGGAGATTGGTGACCACACCGGTTTTGCCGCCCGCAAGGCCGAGAGCGCGGCGCGCGGGTTGTGGCGCGGGCAAAGCGTGGTGAGCATCGTGGCGCGCAGTGCTGCGGGTCAATACGAGATGGCGCGGATGACATTGCAACCAGGTGGCGCGATCCTGCTGGAATCCGGCGCGGTCAGTCAGGGGCAAGGCCACGAGACGGTGTTCGCGCAGATCGCCGCCGATGTGCTGGAAATAGCACCCGAGGCGGTGACATATGACAGCGGGCAATCGACGCTGTTCGAGGCCGCGATTGGCACGTTCGGGTCACGTAGCGCCGGGATTGCCGGGCCTGCGGTGCAGGCTGCCGCCCATGCGCTGATTATTGCGCTGCGGCCACATGCGGCGCGGTTGCTCAATTCCGGCGCGGATGATCTGACCTTTGCCGAGGGTGCCTTTGGCGCACCGGGCGGCGCGAGGGTGACGCTGGATGCCATCGCGCAAAGCCTTGATGCGCCGGTCAGTGCGACCGAGCGTTATGCGCCGCAGGCCGCAACCTTTCCCAATGGTGCGCATCTGTGCGAGGTCGAGGTTGATCCCGAGACGGGTGCTGTCCGGGTGGACCGTTACGCCGTAGTCGAGGATGTGGGCCACGTCCTGCATCCGGCCATCGTCAAGGGACAGGTGCATGGCGGCATTGTGCAGGGCCTCGCACAGGTCATGGCGGAACAGATCGCCTATGACCCGGACAGCGGGCAGTTGCAGACCGGCAGCCTGATGGATTTTGCGGTGCCGCGTGCGAGTGACATGCCGTTCTTTGCGGTCAAATCGCACCCGGTGCCAACGCAGCGCAACCCGCTGGGTGTCAAGGGGGCGGGCGAAGGCGGCACAATCGGCGCCCTGCCCGCCTATCAGAACGCCATTGCCGATGCGCTGCGCCCGCTGGGCGTGCGCGAGATTCCGATGCCCGCAACATCCAGTGCCATCTGGCACCTCATCCGTGATCACAGCGAAAGAGCCGAGTGATGACTACCACAGAGACCGCAACCAAGACTGCCCCCGAAAAAGACCCGCGCATCGCCAGTGCCGCCGCGCATTGGGCGCACCGCTTTGTCGCCAATGGGGTGCCGCTGGCGGATTTTCAGGATGTGACCGGCGCGCTGAGCCGGTGGGAGGATTGGTGCGCCGCATGGTCCGACCGGGCCGCGCGGCACAAGGCATTGGCCGAAACGGCGCTGGCCGAAGGCTTTGGCCGGTCGGCGGGCGAGCATTATACCACCGCCGCAGCCTGCTATCATTTTGGCAAGTTCCTGTTCGTGAGTGATTATGACCAGATGCAGGCCGCGCATATGCAGGCCATCGCCTGTCGCAATGCCGCCCTGCCGCTGCTCGATCCGCCCGGCGCGCGGGTGGAAATACCCTATGGGCACCACACGCTTTATGGCAATCTGCGGCTGCCAAAGGGTGTCGCCAAACCGCCGGTGGTGGTGATGATCATGGGGCTGGATAGCTGCAAGGAGGAGATGCACAGCAACGAGCAGATCCTGCTGGATCGCGGCATGGCCACGCTCGCCTTTGACGGGCCGGGACAGGGCGAGGCGGAATATGACCTGCCGATCTGCCCGGAATACGAGGCGCCGGTGGCCGCCGTGCTCGACTGGCTCGCCACGCGCGACGATATCGACACTGACCGGGTCGCGGTCTGGGGGGTCAGCATGGGTGGCTATTACGCCGCGCGCGCCGCCGCCTTTGAACCACGGATCAAAGCCTGTGTCACCCTGACCGGCCCCTTCAACTTTGCCGAGGCCTTTGACCTCGCGCCACCGCTGACCCGTGCCGCCTTTACCGCGCGCAGCTATTCCGGGTCTGAGGATGCGGCGCGGGCCTTTGCGACCAAGATGGACTTATCTGCGGTTGCACATCAGATCACCTGCCCGCTCTATGTCGTGGGCGGCAGGTTGGACCGGGTGATCCCGCCCGATCACGCCGACAGACTGGCCGGGGCGGTGCGCGGTCCGGTGACGCTGAACATGGTCGAGGACGGCAATCATGTTGCCAATAACCGCCCCTACAAATACCGCCCGCAGGTGGCCGACTGGCTATCCCGCGTGCTTTGCCCTGCTGTCTGATTTTTGAAGGAGACCCCAAGATGAACGCATTGAACCCCCGCATCCTGCAACCCGGCGACATGGACCCGAACTGGCGCTGGGACAAGCACCTGCCCGCGATGGGGCATATGGCGGTCGATTTTGAACGCCGCGTCGATTTTGACCGGCTGCGCCGTTACCGGTTGTCACGCGCCAAAGATGCGCTGAAGAAATCCGGCTGCGGCGCTCTGCTTACCTTTGACGTGAACAACATCCGCTACATTTCCGGCACCAAGATCGGCGAATGGGAGCGGGACAAGATGTGCCGGTTCTGCCTGCTCGCCAATGACGAAGAGCCCTATGTCTGGGACTTTGGCTCGGCCGCCGTGCATCACAAGCAATATTGCGACTGGCTCGACCCGGAGCGGATGCTGGCTGGCGTCGTCGGTATGCGCGGCACCATTCCGCCCTCTTTCGGGTTGATGAAGCGCTATGCGGAGGAAATCTATTCGCTGCTGAAAAAGGCCGGTGTGGCCGACATGCCGGTGGGCGTGGACTATGCCGAAACCGCGATGTTCTTTGCCTTGCAGGAAGCGGGCGTCAAGGTCGTCGATGGCCAGCAGATCATGCTGGGCGCGCGCGAGATCAAGAACGTCGACGAGATCCACTTGCTCAATCAGGCGGCGTCGATGGTCGACGGCGTTTATCACATGATCTGGGAAGAGCTGAAGCCGGGCGTGCGCGAAAACGAGATCGTCGCGATGGCCAACAAGATGCTCTATGACATGGGATCGGACGATGTGGAGGCGATCAACGCCATCTCCGGCGAGCGGTGCAACCCGCATCCGCATAACTTTACCGACCGGCTGTTCCGGCCCGGCGATCAGGCGTTCTTTGATATTCTGCAATCCTATCAGGGCTATCGCACCTGTTATTACCGGACCTTCAACATCGGCCGCGCCACGCCGTCGCAGAACGATGCCTATGTGAAGGCGCGCGATTGGCTGGATGCGGCGATTGCGATGATCAAGCCGGGGGTCACCACCGACAAGGTGGCTGCAGTCTGGCCCACGGCGGAATCGCTCGGGTTCCCGAACGAGCTGGCGGCCTTTGGTCTGCAGTTCGGTCACGGTCTGGGTCTGGCGCTGCACGAACGCCCGATCATTTCGCGGGCCGTATCGCTGGAAAATCCGATGGTGATCGAGACCGGGATGGTCTTTGCGCTCGAAACCTATTGCCCGGCGACGGATGGCTATAGCGCTGCCCGGATCGAGGAAGAGGTCGTTGTCACCGATACCGGCTGCGTCGTGATCAGCCTGTTCCCGGCAGAAGAACTGCCGATTGCCAACCGGTACTGACGACCCCGGACGGAGAGCCGGGGGGCTGTCTGCCCCCCGGACCCCCCGAGGATATTTAAGGCCAAAAGATGAGATGGGCGGAGTGAAGATGAGCAAAGTTGCAGCGGATACCAAAGCCGGCACCAATACCGAAGCCTATTTGCGGATGTATACCCAGATGGTGCGCATCCGTGCCTTTGAGGATCAGGCCAATCAGCTGTACCTCAGCGCCAAGATGCCGGGCCTGACCCATATGTATTCGGGTCAGGAGGCAGTGGCCGTGGGCATTTGCGAGGCGCTGGAGGTGACTGACAAGATCACCTCGACCCATCGCGGCCACGGTCATTGCGTGGCCAAGGGTGCCGAGTTCAAGTCGATGTTCTGCGAGCTTCTGGGCCGCGAGGAAGGCTATTGCCGGGGCAAGGGCGGCTCGATGCATATCGCGGATCAGAGCAACGGCAATCTGGGTGCCAATGCCATCGTCGGCGGCTCCATGGGTATTGCCACCGGTGCTGCGCTGAGCGCCAAGCGGCTGGGCAATGGCGGCGTCGCGGTCTGTTTCTTTGGCGATGGCGCCACGGCGCAGGGCCTGATGTATGAGGTGATGAACATGGCGGCGCTCTGGAAGCTGCCGGTGATCTATGCCTGCGAAAACAACGGCTACAGCGAATATACCAAGACCGCAGAGATTGCCGCAGGCTCGCTGACCGCGCGGGCCGAGGCCTTTGGCATCGAGGCGCACAGGGTCGATGGGCAGGATGTGCTGGCAGTCAATGCGCTGGCGCAATCGCTGGTGGCACGCGCCCGCAAGGGAGAGGGGCCGTTCTTTATCGAGCTCGAAACCTACCGCTATCACGGTCACCATGTCGGCGACATCAACCGCGCCTATTACCGGTCCAAGGAAGAGGAAGCGGAGTGGAATACCAGCCGTGATCCGATCACCAATTTCGGCAAATGGCTGAGCGAACAAGGCCTTGCCCCTGCCGCCGAGCTTGAGGCCATCCGCGCAGATGTGCAGGCCGAGGCCGAGGCGGCGGTCGCCTATGCCCTCGCTGCGAAATACCCCGATGCGGCGGAGGTCGACATGCATGTCTATGCCGCGACCGACCCCGCCACTTTGCAAGCCGGAGCCTGAGATGCGTGAAATCACCCTGTCCAAAGCCGTCAACGAGGCGATTGCCGAAGAGATGCGCCGCGACCCCACCATCTTTGTCATCGGCGAGGACGTGGCCGAGGCTGGCACGCCGTTCAAGGTGCTCTCCGGTCTGGTCGAGGAGTTCGGCACCGACCGCATCATCGACACGCCGATATCGGAACCCGGATTCATGGGCATGGCCGTCGGTGCCGCGATGACCGGCAGCCGTCCGATCGTCGATCTGATGTTCGGCGATTTCCTGTTTCTGGTGATGGATCAGCTGTGCAATCAGGCGGCCAAGACGCATTACATGTCGGGCGGCAAACTGTCGGTGCCATTGGTCCTGCGCACCAATCTGGGTGCTACCCGCCGTTCTGCCGCACAACACAGCCAGTCGCTGCATGCGCTGGTCGCCCATATTCCGGGGCTCAAGGTCGCCTTGCCGTCGAGCGCCTATGAGGCCAAGGGTCTGATGAAGACCGCGATCCGGGACAACAACCCGGTGGTGATCTTTGAAGACAAACTGATGTATCAGGACAAGGCCGAAGTGCCCGAAGAGGAATATCTGATCCCCTTTGGCGTCGCCAATATCAAGCGTGAAGGCACTGATATCACCCTGATTGCCACCTCCTCCATGGTGCAGGTCGCTGAAAAGGCGGCGGTTATTCTGGCGGCTGAAGGCATCAGCGCCGAAGTGATCGACCCGCGCACCATCGTGCCACTGGACGAGGCGACGCTGATTGCATCGGTCAAGAAAACCGGCCGTGCCATCGTGATCGACGAGGGTCATCAAAGCTATGGCATCACCGGCGAGATTGCCTCGCGCCTGACGGAAAAGGCGTTCTATCATCTCGATGCGCCGGTGATCCGGATGGGTGCTATGGATGTGCCGGTGCCGTTTTCGCCCGCACTCGAAGATCTGACCGTGCCGACCCCCGACACCGTCGCCGCCATGGCCCGCCGTCTGGTCGCGGGGGAGCTGATCCATGCCCTCTGAAGTGATCATGCCTGCGCTGGGGATGGCGCAGGAAACCGGGATACTGGTGCGCTGGCTCAAGGAAGCTGGCGATGCGGTGACCAAGGGCGAACCGCTGATCGAGGTCGAAACCGACAAGGCGGTGCAGGAGGTCGAGGCGCAGGCCAGCGGGTATCTGAGCGCATTGTCGGCGCAGGCGGGCGATGAGGTGCCGGTCGGTCAGGTGATCGGCTTGATCGTGGAGAGTGCGGATGCGGTGACGGGCGGGGCTGCGGCGACCGCTGCGCCTGCAGTAGAATCGGTTGCGGCGCCCGCGCCTGAACCAGTGGCGCCTGCACCTGCCCCGGCACCTGTCGAAGAACCCATCCCCGGCGGCCGCCTCTTTGCCTCGCCCAAACTGCGCCGGATCGCGGCGGAGGAAGGGCTCGACCTGTCCTTGCTCGCCCGCGCCGGACATGCGCAGCCCTGGCATATGGCCGATCTGGATGCCCTGCGCGCGCTTGCCGCTGCCAATGCCGCTGCACCGGATCAAACCGGCACCGCGAAACCGCAGCAATATGCAGCCTTAGGTCAATCCAGCACGTTCGGTTATGTCGCCGCCCGCGTGTCCGCCGCCCCTTGTGCCGAGTTCCTCGACTGGATGGCGAACGAGGGCAAGATCACCCTGCCCGCCTCGGCGCTATACGCAAGTTTCGCCGCCGCCGCCCTGCGCGCTGCGACCGGGCAGAACCGGATCATCGTCGGGCTGGTCAGCCTGACGGGCGACGGTCTGAGCGCGCCGCGCCTGCTCGCCGATCCCGACCATGCCCGCCTGTCGCATCAGCCGGGAACCGAGGCCGGGGCCAGCTTGATCCTGCGCGATCTGACCGACAGCCCGCTGACCGCGCTGCGCCCGCTGGCCGCCGATCCGGTTCCGGTCCTGACCATCGCCCGCGATGGCAGTGATCTGCGCATCAGCCTCGATTATCCGGCTGGCACGCTCGACGATACCGCGGCGCTCAGCCTCATCAGCGGACTGGCCACAAGGCTGGCCGAACCGCTTGCCCATCTGGTCTGACTGACCTAACCAACCCGCGACCCCACCTCGGAGAATACCATGCAGCACACTGATCTTTATATCGACGGCCAGTGGCGGCCCGCCTCGGACGGGGCGCGGTTCGATGTGATGAACCCGGCGGATGAGACGGTGCTGGCCTCGGTCGCCTCGGCCACGCTGGCAGATGCGGCCACGGCGCTGGACGCGGCGCAGGCGGCATTCGGGCCATGGGCGGCCAAGACGCCGCGCGAACGCTCGGTCATTCTGCGCAAGGCCTTTGACCTGATGACCGCGCGCCTGCCAGAATTTGCCCGGCTGATCACGCTGGAAAACGGCAAGGCAAAGACCGATGCCATGGGCGAGGCGACCTATGCCGCCGAGTTCTTTCGCTGGTTCAGTGAAGAGGCGGTGCGCAACGAAGGCTATGTCGCCCACGCCCCCGCCTCTGGCGCGCGCATTCTGGTGCAGCATAAACCGGCCGGGATTGCCGTGCTGATCACGCCGTGGAGTTACCCCGCCGCGATGGGCACCCGCAAGATTGCCCCCGCGCTGGCCGCCGGTTGCCCGGTAATCATCAAACCCGCGTCCGAAACGCCGTTGACCATGCTGGCGCTGATGCCGCTGCTCGAAGAGGCGGGCGTGCCCAAGGGCGTGGTGCAGGTCCTGCCCTCGCGCAATACCGGCGCGCTGGTCGATCACATGCTGCATGACAGCCGCGTCCGCGTGGTCAGCTTTACCGGTTCGACACAAGTGGGACGCAAATTGCTGCATGCCGCCGCCGATCAGGTGATCAAACCTGCGATGGAACTGGGCGGCAATGCGCCGCTGATCGTGTTCGAAGATGCCGATCTGGATGTGGCCGTGACCGGCGCGATGCTGGCCAAGATGCGCAATCTGGGCGAGGCCTGCACCGCCGCCAACCGGTTTTATATCCACGAAGCCGTGGCCGATGCCTTTGCCACGAAGTTCACCGCCGCGATGGCGAAACTCAAGGTCGGCAACGGGCTCGAAGACGGGGTGGATGTCGGGCCGCTGGTCAATGCCGATACCCGCGACAAGGTGGCGGGTTTTGTCGATGATGCGGTGGGCAAGGGGGCAAAATTGCTCCTTGGTGGCGTGCGTCCCAACGGCCCCGGCTATTTCTATCCGCCCACGGTGCTGAGCCATGTGCCCGCCGACGCCGCCTGTCTGCGCGATGAAATCTTTGGCCCGGTCGCGGCCTTGCAGACCTTTACCGATGAGGCGGATGTGATCGCGCGTGCCAATGACACGGAATATGGGCTGGTGGCCTATGTCTTTACCGAGAACATGAAGCGCGGGCTGCGCGTTTGCGAGGCGCTCGATTTCGGGATGGTCGGGCTGAACCGTGGCCTCGTCTCTGACCCCGCAGCACCCTTTGGCGGCACCAAGCAATCGGGGCTCGGGCGCGAAGGCGGTCATGAGGGGATGAAGGAATTCATGGAAACCCAGTATATCAGCGCCAACTGGTAAGGCGCACGCGCCGCTCAATGGTGATGGACCGGCCCGGATTGTTCTACTATGACATTTGACGGGTTGCGCGGGGGACCGCGCGGCCGGCAATATGGGTGGGTTTTCACGTGGGCGGCTCCGTAACATTCGCGCGATTGCAATGACCAGACGGGCAGCGACTCTCAAGGATGTGGCGCTGCTAGTGGGCGTGCATCCATCGACCGTTTCGCGCGCGCTCTCGCCCGAGACGCGCGATCTGGTGGCAGACGGGCTCGCGGAAAAGATCGCGCGGGCCGCGAAAGAGCTTGATTACCAGCCCAATTCTACCGCCTTCAGCCTGCGCACCAAACGTTCGATGACCGTGGGCATCGTGGTGCCCGATATCACCAACCCGATCTTTCCGCCCATCGTGCGCGGCATCGAAAGCGCGATAGCGGCGGCGGGTTATATGGCGATCGTAGTCAATACCGATGGCGATGCCGCCAAAGAAGCGGCGGTGATCCGGCTTTTGCGGGCGCGCGGCGTCGATGGTCTGATCCTTGCCACCGCCTTGGTCGGTGAGGCGCGCGCCGCACTCGCCGATCTGCCCGCGATCAGCGTCAACCGCCGACTTGGCGATCTTTCGGTCTCCTCGGTTACCAATGACGACTCCTCGGGCATTATGCAGGCGCTGCACCATGTCGCGGCACTTGGCCATCGCCGGGTGGCCCATATCACCGGCCCGATGTCGAGTTCGACCGGCTTGCTGCGCCACGATGCCTTTTGCGCCGGTGCCGCCGCGCTTGGACTGGAGGGTTGGCAGGATCTGATCGTCAACGGCGAAACCTTCCGCGAGCTTGAAGGCTATCGCTGCGCGCATGAATTGCTGGACCGGGATGCAGGCTTTACCGCGATCATCGGTGCCAATGACCTGATCGCTCTGGGCGCCATCCGTGCCATGGCCGAGCGTGGGCTGTCCTGTCCTGACGATATTTCGGTGACCGGGTTCAACGACATCCCGTTTGTCGACCGGCTGCAACCACCACTGACGACGCTGCGCATCGACGGCCATGAGGTCGGTAAACGGGCGGGGCAATTGTTTCTGGACAAGATCGCCACACCGGCCGGATTACGCACACCGCTGCATGATGTGCTGCCGGTGACGCTGGTGACCCGCGGGACCACGGGGCCGATGCGGCGGCGCTAAAGGGGCGACGGCACCGATAAGACTTCTGTCCAGTGGACAGAAGTCTGGTGCCTTGCCAAAGGCGCAAGCCTGCGGGCAACAACTTTTCAGCGCTTGGTGTCACAGTTGCAATCGGGGGGGCCTGCCTGGGCGGGCGCAACGCGCTTGCGGGGGCAGGCGGGCGCGTCCTGATTTGTCTGGTGAAAAATCGGGACGCCTGAGACCAACCAAAACCTCTGCTAATGCCCCAAATTTTTTTCCGTCTTCAATGCTGCAAACGATTGCAATACGTTTTTCTGATTGTATGGTGATCCGGAGGAGGACACCAAGAATATGGGAATCGCTGAGAACAAGGTTATCGCCCCGGTGTCAGACCAAGTGTCGGCCCCGGCACCTGCCAAGCAGCACGCCGAGCCGGTGATCGTCGCCAAAGGCCTGACCGTTGGCTACAAACTGCACCGCGAGCGCAAGAAACTGACCGCGCTCAAGGATATCACCCTCACCATCAACAAGGGCGAATTCGTCTGTCTGCTCGGACCATCCGGCTGCGGCAAGACGACCTTCATCAACGCCATTTCAGGGCTGGTCCAGCCATGGGAAGGCACGATCGAGGTCAATGGCAAAGCCGTGACCGGCCCCGGCCCCGACCGGGCGATGGTGTTTCAGGATTACGCGCTGATGCCGTGGCGCACGGTGGATTCCAATATCCGCATGCCGTTTGAGTTGCAAAACCTTGGGCTGAGCAAGGCGCAGATCGACGAGCGGGTGCGCAAATACATTGAACTGGTCGATCTGACCGGGTTTGAGCGCTCCTATCCTTACGAGCTTTCGGGCGGCATGAAACAACGCGTCGGCATCGCCCGCGCGCTGGCGACAGAGCCCACGATCCTGCTGGCGGACGAACCCTTTGCCGCCATCGACGCCATGACCCGCGAAGCGATGCAGAGCGAGCTTGAGCGGTTCGTGACCAAGACCCGGCAGACCGTAGTTTTCATCACCCATTCCATCGACGAGGCGATCACGCTGGGTGACCGGATCGTGGTGATCTCGAACCGGCCCGGCCGGATCAAGGAAGTGCTGGACGTCAACCTGCCGCGCCCGCGTTTTGACCATGATATCAAGAACCTCCCCGAATATACCGCGCTGCGCGATCACATCTGGCGGCTGGTCAAGGATGAGGCGCTCTCGGGCGCGCATGGAGAAGAATGATGAGCGATTTATCCGTCAAAGACGCCGTCGTCGCCGCCCGCAAGGCCGAGAATAACGCGCGCATCGAAAAAACCGCCTGGACCTGGCAAGAAGCCTGGGACCGCTACGGCTCTTTCGTGGTCACAACCATCAACCTCACCATATTTTTCCTGCTGTGGGAGTTGCTGGCCCGTTCGGGCGTGGTCAACAAGATCTTTCTGCCCACGGCCAGCGGCATGTTCGCCACGATGTGGGAAGGGTTGACCACCTCCGCGCCACCCGGCGCTGTGGTGTCGGGCAGTATCGTGGACCATCTGGCCTTTACCCTGACCAACCTTTCCATCGGACTTGTCATCGCCATCATCATCGGGGTGCCGGCCGGGCTGCTGATGGGGGGCAACCATTACGTCGAGACCGTACTCAGCCCCTATGTCTGGGCCATGGCTTCGCTGCCCCGGATCGCGCTGGTGCCACTGTTCGTGCTGATGCTTGGCTTTACGATGAAGATGCAGATCACGATCATCGTGCTGTCGGCGGTGTTTCCGATCATCATCAATGCCTGGGCCGGGGTAAAAACCACCGAAAAATCGCTGCTTGCGGCGGCCAGGGTCTTTGGCGCGAACAAGAAGGACCTCTATCTCAAGGTCGTGCTGCCCTACACGCTGCCCTTCATCATCTCGGGCATCCAGCAGGGTATCGGGCGCGGTCTGGTCGGGGTGGTCATTGCCGAGATTTTCGGCGGCTCCAACGGGCTTGGCTACCTGATTTCGCGCTCGGCCGACACTTTCAATTCAGAACTTATGTACGCGGTGCTTTTGCTGCTCGCTGTCATTTCCTTGAGCCTGATCAAGATCACCCGCGTACTCGAAGTCTATGTGGCCCCATGGCGGCAGATCAACAAGCTGTAGGGACCACAATCACGACACGACCGATGACCAGTTAAAACGAGGGAGGAGTAATACATGACCAAGACCACTAAAAAGCACCTGATCACATTGCCGCGCCGCGAGTTTCTGATGCGCGGCGGGGCGGGCATTCTCGGCACGATCATCGCCGCCGGTACTGCGAATATCGCCGGTGCGCAGGCAGTCACTGCCGAAAATGTGCGCTCGAATCTGAGCGCGCTGCGGATGGGCGATTTCAACCCGAGCTATGCCAGCCAATGGGCCTACCGTCTGGCGCAGGCATTGGGCTATCTCGAAGAAGTGGGTATCGACGAACTCGAAGTCGTCCTGACCGAAGAATATGTCGCGGGACTTGTCGGCGGCAGCCTTGATATCGTGCATGGCGACACGAGCACCCTTGTCAGCGCCGCCGTGGCCAGCGGATTGCCGATCAAGATGGTGTCGATGCACCGCGACAGCGAATGGTGGATCATGGGCGCGCGCGCCGGGATCGAAACCGTCGAGGATCTGCGCGGCGGCACGATCACCGGCGGTCCGCTGAGCGGGCGCAATACCTGGGTGATGAGGCAGGTACTGACCCGGCTCGGTCTCAACCCGGATACCGATGTCACCTTCGTGCCTACCTCGGGTGGTTCGGATGCCCGGATCGGTGCCCTGATCAATGGCACCGTGGACGCGGCCAGCGTCTTTCCGCGGCACGAGGCGCCGTTGACAGAGTCGGGCGGCAAGTTCCTGTTCCGCGAAATCGTCTCGGCCCCGCAAGAGGCCTTTGGCGTCATGGGCGGTGACTGGCTGGTCGAAAACGAGGCCGCAGTTCAGGCCTGGGTGCTTGCCGATGTGAAGGCGCGCATGTTCCTGCATGATCCGGCAAACCGCGAACAGTCCTATCAGATCATGATCGACTATGGCTATGAAATCACGGAAAACCAGAAGTCGCTTTATGAAGTCGAAATTCAGCAGTTGAGCCATGACGGCGGCTTCGAGAGCGCAGAAGTGATGGACAGCTTCATGCTCGAGTTGGTCCAAACCGGCGACGTACCCGAGGGCATCGACTGGCGCGATTACTGGGATCTGAAATATCTCTGGGCCGCGCAAGACGCGCTCGGCCTGCCGCGGCGTCCGCCCTCGGCCTGATCCGATGAAACGGCCCCGGCGTGATCCGCGCCGGGGCCACCCTGCAACTCCGACCCCAGTCGATACAAGAATGATGTTTTTATGGGCCTGATGATAAATGGGGTTTGGAGCACTTCGGACACCGCCGAAATCCAGCAGAACGGCCAGTTTGTCCGCAAACCATCCGCCTTTCGTAACTGGATCACGCCGGATGGCAGCGCCGGTCCGACAGGCGATCCGGGTTTCAAGGCCGAAGCCGGGCGCTATCACCTCTATGTCTCCTACGCCTGCCCATGGGCGCATCGCACGCTGATCTACCGCAGCGCACTGGGCCTGCAGGACGCGATCAGCATCTCGGTCGTGCATCCGGTCAATATGGAAAACGGGTGGGAGTTTGATGCCTTTCCCGGTGCAACCCCGGACGCGGTCAATGCCGCCCGCTACCTCTATCAGGTCTATGCCCATGCTGATCCGCTCTATTCCGGCAAGGTGACGGTGCCGATCCTGTGGGATCTGCAGACCGGCACCATCGTCAATAACGAGTCCTCCGAGATCATGCGCATGCTGGGCGATGCCTTTGGCGCAATAGCCACCGCGCCGGTCGATTTTTACCCGTCACATTTGCGGGCCGAGATCGACGCGCTCAATGCCGATATCTACACGCATCTCAACAACGGGGTTTACCGCTGCGGCTTTGCCGCGACGCAAACTGCCTATGACATCGCCGTAACCGGATTGTTCGGCGCATTGGACCGGCTGGAATCCCGGCTGGCGAACCGCCGCTATCTCTGCGGCGACGCCATCACCGAATGCGACTGGCGGCTTTTCACTACGATGATCCGTTTCGCACCAGTCTATTACTTCCATTTCAAATGCAATCTGCGGCCCCTGTCGGCCTATCCGAACGTCCTGCGCCACACCCGCGATCTGCTGCATCAGCCGGGGATCAGAGAGACTGTGCATCTCGACCATATCAACACGCATTATTACCTCGCGCATCGCCGGATCAATCCGTTGGGCCTGATCCCGATCGGTGCGCAGATCGACCTTGACGGGCCAGACTGGGATGCCCCCGACTGGCAGGCAACAGGACACTGACATGCTGACGCTCTACCACTACGACCGTTCCACCGCCGCACAGCGGGTCCGCCTGCTGATCGCGGAAAAGGCGCTGCCTTGGCATTCGGTCATCGTCGATACTGCACGCGGCGATATCTCGGAATTGCCCGCCGATTACCACCAGATGAACCCCAAGGGGCTGGTCCCGGTCGTGGCCAACAACGGTGTGGGCATCGCGGAATCGCTGGTGATCATGGAGTATCTGGAGGATGCGTTTGCGCAGACCTCATTCCGCCCCGCCTCGCCCGAGGACCGCGCCGCGATGCGCCTCTGGATGCGCCGGATCGACGATGGCATCCATGTCGCCAGCCGTTCCATCGGGGTCTGTCTGGTCAACCGGCACATCTACAACGCCAAGAGCGCCGACAAGATTGCCGAATATCACGCCGGCATGCGCGACGAGGTGCGCCGCGACAATGATCAGGTGAATATCGCCTCAGGGCTCGATTCGCCGCTGCTCCCCCCTGCCGTGAAAAAATTCCGCGCATTGTTCGAGGCGATGGAGGCACGGCTCGCGGATCACGACTGGCTCGCGGGAAGCACCTATTCCCTCGCCGATATGGCGCTGGTGGTCTACCTGCGACGGATGGAATCCTTCATGATGGCCCCGCTCTGGGCACATATGACCCATCTGAACCGCTGGTATGCCACCATCGCGGCGCGCCCGGCTTGGATCGAGGCCGTGGACAACTGGGGCGACGTGACCGCCGCCGAACGGGTGGAACATGGCAAGACCGCATTTAAGCGCGTGGCCGAGATGTGGGGCGACGCGTAGCGGGACCTTTACGCTCAGGCGACACACAGGGCAGCGCCCGACCGCCGGGTGGGCGCTGCAACGACTGAACCGCCCGCTTGATGGCGCAAGGTTCTACTGACATCAGGCACCTCGCCATGGCTGACAAAGCGCCCGCCCGTCGTGCCAAATGCACGCCTTCGGCGTGACGGGGCG
>Ga0105050_10004153_pt1 | contig 19463 bp, 14 predicted proteins | sample FRY01_FD_78088 | JGI IMG/M metagenome (GOLD analysis project Ga0105050, IMG submission 78088) | Freshwater microbial communities from Lake Fryxell liftoff mats and glacier meltwater in Antarctica - FRY-01 | ecosystem: Environmental > Aquatic > Freshwater > Ice > Glacier meltwater ...
TCGCATTTATAAGCGCAGTGTCCTTGTTTTCTTAATCTCATGCGTTGAACTATAACACGAAAACAGCGGGATTACTACAGCCACGGGGCAAGCCCCATGGTTTTGCGTTTGCTTAATAAATAAATCATATGTTAGATAAAATCATATCCAGGAAGAGTTTCAATTACATCTATTGCACGCCCTAACATACATAATGTCAGATCATTTTCTGCATTATTATGCAGCACACGTAGCTCATTCAAAACTAGTTGAACATCTTGCAGACTAGAATTTTCTGGACTTACCTGAGCAAAATGTGAAACTCTTAACCCATTATTTTCTACATCAGACTTAATTCCTAGTAGGACTTGTGTAAATTTTGACATAATACTAACCTCTTTACTATTTATAATAATACAATCCCAGATAACTTTAGGTTACTATAAGTAACCTAAAGTTACAATATTATTTTTGTATTTATACTTGAATAGTTAGTATTATTATAAAATCATTCACCTTGTGCTAAAGAATAGCCTCTCTTACCATCAAACTCATATAAATTTTCGACTTTAATAAAATCAACACCAGCTGCGGCTAATTTTTCTAACAAGGCGGTGATTTGTGTATGGGTTATTGTTCCTGAATCTGGCATAAAACGACAACACCAATGATCTGAATCCATAAAATAATCGTCATCATGTAGCCATAATTTCAAGCCTTTACAAGCAATAGTTTTCAGAATCAAGTTACCAGCATCAATTCTATTGATTTTATCAGCTACTTTATCTACTGAATTTACATGCATATCAACAAATATATCAACGCCCACAAGGGTTTTCTCTTCAGAGTTATCTATTTCATAGGTAAATTCTTTGGATACGGATTTGTCAGTACTATAGTTAGCTACTTTCAGCGTTGAAGGCTTTTGCCCCAATCTTTTAACTACCTCTTCTGCAAATTCTTGAGTTCCTACTTTTTTTGAAGAGGTTTTTTTATCATATATATCAACTGTATGGATTCCATCTTCTATGGTTTTTTTCCAAGCATTTTCGATGGTTGTTGCAATGTTGCCTTGGCCAATATGCACTAGCATCATTATTGCTCCATTTAACAACCCAGATGGGTTAGCAATATTTTTACCCGATATATCTGGAGCAGAACCGTGAATCGCTTCAAACATTGCATAATCTTTACCAACATTGGCAGAGCCAGCTAAACCCACTGATCCAGAAATTTCTGCCGTTACATCCGAGATAATATCTCCAAATAAATTTGAAGTAACTACTACGTCGAAAATCTCTGGATTATTAGCAATTTTCGCAGTACCAATATCTACTATATAATGCTCATTTACTATCTTAGGATATTCTTTAGCAATTTCATTAAACACTTGATGAAATATACCGTCAGAAAATTTCATGATATTGTCCTTGCTAAAACAGGTCACTTTTTTACGATTATTTTTAACCGCATACTCAAACGCATACCGAACAATTTTTTCACAACCAGTACGGCTAATTAACTTCATTGACTCACGCATATTCCTGGTATGCCTATATTCTATACCAGCATATAGATCTTCTTCATTTTCTCTGACAATAACTACGTCTAGCTGAGGATGCATAGTAGCTACAAATGGTGAATAAGAAATAGACGGACGTACATTTGCATATAATCCCAGAGCCTTACGTAGTGTGACGTTCAAGCTTTTATAGCCACCACCCTGTGGGGTAGTTATAGGCGCTTTTAGTAGAATTCTAGTGCGCTCCAGTGATTCCCAAGTATCAGCAGCAATTCCAGAAGTGTAATTTTTGGCATAAAGTTTTTCACCAATTTCTATCACTTCCACGCGAATATTTGCTTCAGCCTTTCTTAAAATCAGCATTACTGCTTCCATTATTTCTGGGCCTATTCCATCGCCATACGCAACTGTAATTGGAACTATATCAGACATATATACTCTCTTGATTTTTGATGTTATCTTTCAAAGGATGATAGTATCACGACTAATATGCGGCTATAACAAATTTTACTACAGACGGAGCTATTTTTTACTCACCTGCTGTTTTTAACACCTGTTTATATTCATGATTCAACATTTTAACGCCAATAATCCATACTAAACAAATAACCACAAATACACTCATTAAGAAACCGGCTATGTCTTCATGATGTGCAGTTGGAAATATCGTAAAGGTTATCATCTGGACTGTTGCGCCTATTGACTTACCAAGTTTTGGTCCAAGCACATCTACTGCTGCCTTACCCTTTGCTTTCATTTCTTTATCTAAAGGAATATATACCATCTCTTTTGTTGCATCAAAAAGGGAGTATTTTGCTCCTTTGCCTAATACATTTTGTAAACCACCTATAAAGACAACGATAGCCAGTGGCGATAAATGTACAAAACTCATCAAAATTACATCCAAATGGTCTTCTAATAACACAAAAAAGAAAAACATCATCCCGGCTAGAAATATCATCATTGGTGGCAACATAGCTCCCCAAATCCAACCAAGCTTACGTACGATTGTGCTCCCAATAAAGATAAAGATTAATGTTGAAATACCTGTCCAATACAACACATGACCCATATAAGCCATAAAGTCTTTAGTTTCTGGGTATAAAGCTTTAGCACGTGACATCCACAGCCCTTCCACAAGATTTACAGAAGTGCTGTAAGAAACCATCAATATACAAATAACTGCCAAATATTTAGAAGTAAATACCATCTTGATACTATCTTTTAATGATAATTTCAAAACATCCGTACGTTTGTTCTTAAACTTAATACCTTTCAGATTCTCAATATTTTTTACTTCAATATAACGATGCAAAGCTAAACATATTGCTCCTGATGCAAGTATAAGAATTGTCATGGATTTTAGAACAATTTCTGAATTGTCACTAATGCCCTCAAATAAAGGCAGTAAAAAATGCTGACTTTGAGTAATATAAATTATGACAGTACCTGAAATGAGTAAATTCATCTGCCCAAATAACCCAAAAAAGATATAAAATCTTTTTGCTTCTTCAGTCTTAGTAATTTTATTAGCTAACTGCCAAAAAAATAGGAAAAATACAATTACTTGCCATAATTCACCCATTACGTAAAACAAAACAAAACTCCATTTACCCCACATAACTATAAACCATTTTAAATGAGGCATCATCTTAATATAATGGTCAACTACTACGGGATCAGGATGAAAAAATTCTGGATTGGGATAAAGAACAAAGGCAAATAAAGCAAAAAAGCCTAAAAAAATGGAAACTATTAAACGGAAGACCTGTTCAGTTGTCATGATATTACAAAGCCCTGTATATAAAAGGACAAATAATACCCCCATTGGCATTTCTCCCCATAGCTTGATAAAGCTCAAAACTTCAGTACCAATCATGGTTACAACAAAACCATCTTTTACACTACGGATAAGATTAAGGCTAAGTAAGATAAATAACATCAAAAAAGCCATGGGTAGAAATTTCGTTAGCTCGTATGACCTAATCGGCCATATAGCATGTCTGAATTTACTATGTCTAATTTTACTAAACCAACTAATGGAACTAGAAAGCTCATTCATCAGCCATGATCTCCTTAAAAAATGTTAGTTATACCAATAATTGATATAAGCTAGAACAATAGGAGCATTGTGTCAATGCGACTTTATATAAGAAATGTTTCAGTATTTTACTTAAAAAAACATGAATTTATTTACCAACCATATCTTCTGGAACAACAAATTTATCAAAATCTTCTGCTGAGATAATTTTTAAAGCCAACGCCGCCTTTTTTAAACTGGTCCCATCTGCAAAAGCTTTTTTAGCAATTTTAGCAGCATTATCATAACCAATATGAGGGTTTAATGCTGTTACTAACATCAAAGATTCATCACGCAGCATATTAATCCTCTCGAGGTTTGGCTCAATACCATCAATACAATTATTAACCAAACTCACCATAGCATCGCTAAGTAAATTAATTGAATGAGTGATATTCTGTATGATTAATGGTTTAAATACATTAAGCTCCAAATGCCCATTGGAACCACCAACAGTTACTGCTACATGATTACCCATTACCTGCGCTGCTACCATCGTCATAGCCTCACACTGAGTAGGATTAACCTTTCCTGGCATAATTGATGAACCAGGTTCGTTAGCAGGTAAGTTCAACTCCCCAAAACCACATCTTGGTCCAGAACCTAAAAGACGTATATCATTAGCAATTTTCATCATGCTAACAGCTAGCGTGTTCAATGTTCCAGAGAATTCTACAAGAGCATCATTACACGCTAATGCTTCAAATTTATTTGGCGCGGTTTTAAATGGTTGTTTAGTAAAATTTGCTACTTCTTCAGCGAATTTTATAGCAAATCCTGACTTACAATTAATACCAGTACCAACCGCTGTGCCACCTTGCGCAAGGAAATATATTTTTTCAAGAGATGTCTCGACTCTCTCTAAGGCGTATTGAATTTGATATGCATATCCAGAGAATTCTTGTCCCAACGTAATTGGAGTTGCATCTTGTAAATGCGTTCTGCCAATTTTCACAATATTCATCCAAGCTTTGGACTTACTCTCTAGGCTTTTGTGCATTTTTTTTAAAGCTGGTATCAACTTTTCATGCACCTGCATTACTGTAGCAATATGCATAGCAGTTGGAAATACATCATTTGATGATTGCCCCATATTTACATGGTCATTAGGGTGCACTGGATTTTTCCCGCCTTTCTTACCAGTTAATTTCTCATTTGAAATACTAGCTAATACTTCATTCATATTCATATTAGACTGGGTGCCAGAGCCTGTTTGCCATACGACCAAAGGAAAATTATCTACAAATTCTCCTGCAAGCACTCTATCAGCTGATTCTATTATCACATGTGCAATTGGTGCATCAAGCGCTCCAAGGGCTGCATGTACCTTAGCTGCAGATCTTTTTAAAATGGCTAGTGCCCGAATAACTTCTTTAGGCATTTTTTGTTCAGCAATTTTAAAATTATTAATCGAACGCTGTGTCTGAGCGCCCCAATGATATTTATCCTCGACTTTTATTTCACCTATAGAATCGGTTTCCACTCTGTATTGAGCCATAATATTTCTCTATTATTTCTTTAATAATTTATACTCTATTGCACCTGTATTTTTCTTCGCCAACACTTTATACCCCCTATTCGCACACATCTTATTAATATAATGCTCACGACAATTTCTTACATTTACAGCTTGTCTAGGTTTACCTTGTATCACCTCTAAATGATCATCTTTTAGGATTAAATTATTGCCATTTCCAAGTAGTCTTACTGGACTATCTTGATCTTTGTTCAAATAAAAATCAATTACTCCAGAATAGCTTATATTTTCGGAAACTATAGCTGCCAAACAAATAGCTGATTTTGCAAGCTGTGCCTCAATATAAATCAAGCCTGTTTCAAAATGTAAATTCAATTGTACTTGAGTGTTTTTAAAAAAATCATTAAGCAATTTAGCCATGTTGACCAAACTCATACTAGCTTCACCATCAGAAAGACCATACGCGCTGCGAAAGAACTTAATTTGGCTTACCAAATTACTGGACTCTTCAGAAGCTAAATTCTTTGCCTTTTGAGCAATAGTCGCATCATCATGGTCAACCAACCCCAGGCAATTATCAATGGTGCCGATAGATCCAGCTAAATCATGACATAATCTAGCGCTCATAGCTTGGGATAGTCCAACATTTTTAGGCATAAGCCCCTCTCTTTGGGATGTGTATTATATATGTATTTGCTTACCAAAGGCTTGTAACACAGATTCATGCATCATTTCTGACAGAGTTGGATGCGGAAAAATAGTATTCATTAAATCTACTTCCGTACCTTCCATCTCTTTGGCAATTACATAACCTTGTATAAGTTCGGTTACGTCTGCACCAATCATGTGCGCTCCAAGCATCTCACCAGTTTTAGCATCAAATATTGTTTTAACCAAACCGTCACCAGAGCCTATAATTAGTGCTTTTGCATTAGCATAAAATGGGAATCTTCCTACCTTTATCTGGTGCCCCGCTGCCTTTGCTGCGTCTTCTGTTAAACCTACACTGGCGATCTGTGGATCCGAATATGTGCAGCCAGCTATATTAGTTTTTGTAATCTGATGTGCTTTTTTACCAGCTATAGATTCTGCAGCAATAATGCCTTCGTGGCTAGCTTTATGTGCAAGCCAAGGCGCACCCGCAACATCACCAATTGCATAAATACCTGCATCTGCTGTTTGCATTAAACCATTTGTTACAATGTGTCCGCGATCAATTTTTACTTTTGTTTTTTCTAAACCAATATTTTCTGTGTTACCAACAATACCGACTGCCATTAACAAAATCTCTGTATCAATTATCTGTTTAGACCCGGCATGTTCAAAACTAACACTCACGCTGCCCTCACTGCTTTTTTGTGACTCAAGTTTTATACCAGTTTTAAACTTTATGCCCTTGGCTTCAAATGATTTTTGTGCCATTTTTGATATTTCAGCATCTTCTACTGGTAAAATTCTTTCCGCAGCTTCTAAGACAGTAACATCCACACCTAGAGCATTATAAAAACAAGCAAACTCGATACCGATAGCCCCAGAACCCACCACTACCATTGATTTTGGTGTGATTTTCGGCACTAATGCTTCGCGATATGTCCAAATATTGTTGCCATTTGGTGCAAAACCATCAAGCACTCGGGCTCGCGCCCCGGTTGCTATTATAATTTTTTTTGCCCGTATAGCTAGCTTACCATCAACTAATATCTGTCCAGCTCCATCTAACTTAGCTAGACCATCAATTACTGTTACTTTATTCTTTTTTAGTAAACCCGTAACTCCACCAACTAATTTCTGAGAAACATTACGTGAACGAGCGACGATTTTTTCAATATCAAATTCTACATTCTTAGCAGAAATGCCGTATTCTTCTGAATGCTTAAATTTTTGGTATAATTCCGCTGATTTTAACAAAGCTTTAGTCGGTACACATCCCCAATTCAAGCAGATTCCACCTAAATGTTCTTTTTCAATAATTGCTGTTTTTTGTCCCAACTGCGCAGCTCTTATTGCCGCAACATAACCACCTGGGCCACCACCAATTACTACTAAATCAAAATTTTCCATATAGTCTTATACCTTAAATAAACATCAATATTGGAGATTCCATATATTTCTTAAATGATGCAAGGAAAGTTGCCCCCACAGCGCCATCAACTACTCTATGGTCACAGGATAAATTTACATCCATCATTGTACGCATTTCGATTTTATCATCTACAATCACTGCTCTTTTACTACTCATACCGACAGCTATGATACAACCTTGTGGAGGATTAATAATAGCGTTAAAATTTTTCACTCCGTACATACCAAGGTTAGAAATACTAAAACCACCACCCTGGAACTCTTCAGGTTTTAATGCATTTTCCCTAGCACGTTTTGCCAAATCTTTCATCTCAGAAGAAATTACCGTAATTGCTTTTTGATCGGCATTACGAATCACTGGAGTAATTAGCCCTCCATCAATAGCTACTGCTATCGAGATATCAACATTATTATATAACATTATTGCTTCGTCACTCCAGCTAGCATTAGCTTCTGGAACATCTTTTAAAGCTTTGGCTGCAGCCATAATTACAAAATCATTTACTGATAATTTTTTGCTCTTATCTTCACCAAAACTAGTATTTAATTCCACGCGCGCTGCCAGCACAGAATCCATCATACACTCAATGGAAAGATAAAAATGCGGTACCGTTAGCTTAGATTCTAATAAACGTTTAGCAATAATCTTACGCATATTATTATTTGGCACAGTCTTATATTCTTCAGAATTTCTTGTAACCACACCCTTGGCTTTAATTTGTCCACCACCGGCAAAAACATCTGCTTTGATAATTCTACCATGTGGCCCTGTGCCGGTTAAACTGGCCAAACTTACGCCTTCCATTGCAGCAACACGTTTGGCAAGTGGAGAGGCAAAAATACGAGTATTTTTGTTGCTAGCAGTACTAACAGCTATAGATGCTGGCTTGTCTACAACAGCTGGTGCTGGTACTAGTTTTTCTATTTTTGGCTCAGATTTTGCTTTAGCAGCTGCTGCTGGCTCTGCTGACTGTTGGATAAATGCTTCAAGCGATTCAGCTGCTTCTCCTTCTTCAAGTAGTACAGCGATTAGTGCATTAACTGGAATTTCTTGAGCTCCTTCTGCTACAATAATTTTCGCAAGCACTCCTTCTTCTACAGCTTCTACTTCCATCGTGGCTTTATCGGTTTCAATTTCAGCAATTACTTCACCAGCCGAGACTTTATCCCCTTCCTTTTTAATCCACTTAGCAAGATTACCATGCTCCATTGTTGGTGATAGTGCTGGCATTAAGATTTTTATAGGCATAATTTAACTCATCAATTATTTTCTTACATTTCTCTATGGCAAGCCCGTTTGGCCGCTTCTACTATCTCTTCAATAGTTGGTAGAGATAGTTTTTCTAAATTTTCAGCATAAGGAAGTGGCACTTCTTTACCAGATACAACTTCTACTGGTGCATCTAAATAATCAAAAGCTTCACGCATCACAATTGCGCTAATTGTTGCTCCAATACCGGCAAAAAACCATCCTTCTTCAACTGTTACTAATCGATTAGTTTTTGTGACAGACTCAATAATTGCTTCTTCATCCAATGGTTTAATAGTACGTAAATCTATTACTTCTGCACTAATTCCAATTTCAGCTAATATATCAGCCGCAGCTAGTGCCATTCCTACTTGCAAAGAGAATGCTAATATAGTTACATCTTCTCCTTCACGTAATAATTTGGCCTTACCAATTTCTATCGGCTCAATATTATCTGATACCTCAAAAGATTGACCATATAATATTTCATTTTCTAAAAAAATCACCGGATTATCATCTCTAATCGCGCTAATCAATAAGCCTTTACTATCTTCAGCACTATATGGCGCTATTACTTTTAAACCTGGAATATGCCCATAAGTAGCCGCAAAATTCTGACTATGCTGAGCTCCAACGCGTGCAGCAGCTCCGTTAGGACCGCGAAAAACCATAGGACACCCTAATTGTCCACCGGACATGTAATTAGTTTTTGCCGCTGAATTGACTATTTGATCAAACGCCTGCATGGAAAAGTTAAACGTCATAAATTCAACGATAGGACGCAAACCTGCTAGCGCAGCACCAACAGCAACTCCAGCAAAGCCGTGTTCTGTAATTGGCGTATCGATAACTCTTTTATCTCCAAACTCCTCAAGTAAACCTTGAGTAACTTTATATGCACCTTGATATTGCGCGACTTCTTCGCCCATTACAAAGACCTTATCATCTCTGTGCATTTCCTCTCGCATTGCACTAAGCAGCGCTTCTCTTACTGTTATTTCAGCCATAACTACCTTACTTATATATATCTGTATAGAGCTCGTCTTCACTTGGGAACGGCTCGGATGTAGCATATTCTGCCACTTCTGCTATTTGCGCTTTTACTTTTTTTTCTATCTCTTTCAACTGATCTTCTGTTGCATAAGAATTTTCTATAATCAACTGTCTAACCATCGCAATAGGATCTTTCTCTTTGTATTCAGCTACCTCTTCCTTACTACGGTAAGTAGCAGGGTCAGACATTGAATGCCCACGATAGCGATAAGTCTTCACTTCAATAATGACCGGACCACCTCCAGATCTTACGCGCTCCGTAGCTTGAACAACCGCATTATATACTGCATCAACATCCATGCCATTAACTTGCGTTCCTGGAATCGCGAATGACTCACCCTTTCTATATAAATCAGTCATTGCCGTTGAGCGTGCTAGCGATGTGCCCATTGAATATTCATTGTTTTCAATGATATAAATCGCTGGTAATTTCCACAAAGCCGCCATATTGAAAGCTTCATATACTTGCCCTTGATTGACAGCGCCGTCACCCAGAAAAGTAAAACACACATTGTTTGTACCATTATATTTTTCAGCAAAAGCCAACCCTGTACCAATCGGCACCTGCGCACCAACGATACCATGCCCACCGTAAAATTTGCCTGCGCTGTTAAACATGTGCATCGATCCACCTTTACCCTTAGAACAGCCAGATGCTCTGCCCGTTAACTCTGCCATAACATATTTAGGATCAATACCAGACATAATAATATGACCATGATCGCGATAACTTGTAATTGTACTATCGCCTTCTTGCTTTGCAGCCTGGACACCAGCTATTACTGCTTCTTGCCCAATATATAAATGGCAAAAGCCACCTATTAATCCCATGCCATAAAACTGACCACACTTTTCTTCAAACCGCCTAATCAGTAGCATCTTCTCAAACGAAGATACATATTGCTTGGCTTCTAGTTTATATTTTCCTTGTTCAAACATAATTCCATTATTTTACAATAAAATTGGACCATAATATGCTGCATAATTATTGTCAACATACTCTTTTTTTAACGATATGTAAGTATATGCGTTTTTCCCACCATTGTCACAGCAATTACCAAGCATCTGGGAAAATATTTCAATAAAATGATATTTTAACTATTTGCTTGCTTTTTGTGCAATTTGATATATAGTGAGGGTATTAACTTGCATTAACACTTAGCCAATATATGACCTACACAAAACCAGAACAAAAGCTAGTATCTTTTTCAGATAACCCGGTGGAGTTAGAAAAAATTTCTAATGATATGAAAAATGGCTGGTCCATCATAAGCTTAGTACGCAATGGTAGCTATTATGTAGGTATAATGGAGTTAAATTCAAACGCTAATTCTGCAGAGGGTAGCTTATTCATCCCTCCAAGAAAGAAAATTAAAATTTATAGCTAAACTTTAGTTAATAAACTCTTAAGACAAAAAACTATTAGCCTTCAAAAAATTTACCTTGTTTTCTCTTCAAATTCCAATAGAACTTGCCCACTAGATACATTTTCCATTTCTGACACACAAATTTTAGCAATTTTTGCCGAATGCTCTGCTGTAATAATATTTTCCATTTTCATTGCTGTTAAAGCTAATAGCTCTTGGCCCTGGACTACTTCATCGCCCACAGATACATTAATACCTACTATCTGACCTGATAACGGCGCCACTAATTCGAGCTGATCGTCTAAATCTACTCTAACTGGCATCAATGCCTCAAGTTCGGACATCCTTGGCGACCTAACATAAGTATCCACAGTGATACCAGAATGGGTTAATCTATAACCAGTTCTAATCCTCTCAACCTTAACATTAACCTTTTGACCACTAATATTAGCGGTAATCAGAGAGCTGCCAATATTCCAATTACTACGTATATTAATACGATTCGTGCCATAACGTATATTATAACTATCTTCAACCGATTTTATCATTACTGGGAACTGACCATCGTCAATAGAAACAACCCAGCGAGTACCAATTTTTTTTGATTGATCAGTCATTGGATTTAACAACGAGGCGGCACGCTTTTGCTCGGTCAAGAATACAAAAATAGCGGTTGCTAAAAACACCTCACTCAATTCTGAAGTAAGCTTTGCACCTGAGAAACCATCTGGGTATTCTTCATCTATGAATCCAGTATGAATATCACCATCACTAAAACGTTGGTGGTGAATCAACGCTTCTAAAAAACTAATATTATGAGAAATACCTTGAATAATAAAGGAGCTGAGTGATTTTTTCATCAATTCAATTGCTTCATTCCGCGTTGGCGCGTAAGTACATAATTTAGCAATCATAGAATCGTAGAACATACTTACTTCACCACCTGCTCCAATGCCACTATCTACTCGAACATTAGCATTTTTAGGCGGCTCTTGATACTCTAAAATTCTACCACTCGATGGCAAAAACCCACGTGCCGGGTCTTCTGCACAAATTCTTGTTTCTATTGCCCATCCATTCAATTTTATATCGCTTTGTGAAAAAGATAGTTTTTCTGCAGCGGCTACTCTAATCATTTGTTCGACTAGATCAATACCCGTGATTAACTCTGTAACCGGGTGTTCAACTTGCAAACGAGTATTCATTTCTAGAAAATAATAATCCTTATTATTATCCATCATGAATTCCACAGTCCCTGCTGAAAAATAACCAACTTTCTTTACCAAAGCCACAACTTCGCTATACATTTTCTGTCTAGTTTTTTCGTCCACAAAAGAACTTGGCGCTTCTTCAATAACTTTTTGATGATATCTCTGTATAGAACATTCACGCTCACCCAAACATACTACATTACCATACTGATCTGCGATCACCTGAATTTCAATATGCCTTGGCGCTACAATCAATTTTTCGATAAAAACTCTAGCATCGCTAAAGCAATTTTCTGCTTCAAATTTAGCAGACGCATAAGCTTTTTCCATCTCTTTGGCGTTATGAACAACACGCATGCCTCGACCACCACCTCCAGCCGCAGCTTTAATAATAATAGGAAAACCAATTTCTTCGGCAATTTCTACCGCCTTCTCAAAGCTATTAATAGTACCCATATAACCAGGAACAGTACTCACACCAGAATCGATAGCAAGTTTTTTAGCTTCGATCTTATCGCCCATCTTCTTTATTACTTTTGCGCTCGGACCTATTAAAGTTATCCCCTCACGCTTTAAAATATTAGCGAACTGAGCATTTTCAGCTAAAAACCCATAGCCTGGGTGAACTGCTTGCGCACCGCTCACGCGGATAGCACTAATAATATTTTTTATAGATAAATAGCTTTCAGTAGCTGGAGAATTACCAATATAATAAGCTTCATCTGCATATTGCACATGATCTGAATTAGTATCTGCTTCTGAATAAACAGCAACAGATTTGATATCCATTTTGCGTAGGGTTTTCATAATACGCAAGGCAATCTCGCCTCTGTTAGCTATTAATACTTTGTCAAATAATGGTTTACTCATGAGTAACTACTTTAGTTTCTTTAATCAAAAATCGTTTATAAAGGCAAATTATCATGCTTTTTCCAAGGCATTTCTACTTTCTTACTACGTAAATACTTTAAAGATTTACAAATTCTCCACCTGGTATTCTGTGGCTTAATGATATCATCTAAATACCCCCTAGAAGCAGCAACAGAAGGCGAGGTAAAATTTACTTTATAATCCTCTATCTTCTTTTTCATTTTTTCAGGATCACCTGCATCTTCTCTAAATATAATCTCAGCAGCGCCTTCTGCTCCCATCACAGCAATTTCTGAATTCACCCACGCATAATTTGCATCACCGCGCAAATGCTTTGAGTTCATTACAATATACGCGCCACCATAAGCTTTTCTAGTAATAATGGTTATTTTAGGCACAGTTGCTTCTGCATAAGCATAAAGTAATTTGGCACCATGCTTGATAATGCCGTTATATTCTTGCTCTACACCAGGCAAAAATCCAGGCACATCTGCCAAAGTAACTAATGGAATATTAAAAGCATCACAAAAACGAATAAATCTTGCAGCCTTACGAGAAGCATCAATATCTAGACAACCAGCTAAATGTATGGGCTGATTAGCAACGAAACCTACTGGACTCCCTTCCATATAACCAAAGCCAATAATGATATTTTTAGCGTAATTGGGTTGAATCTCAAAAAACTCACCTTCATCAACTACACGCTCAATAAGCTCTTTCATGTCATATGACTTATTGGGGGTAAGCGGAACCAAGGTGTTCAACGACATATCCACTCTATCCGCGGGATCACGCGTTGGTCGTGTTGGCAAAGCACTGCGATTAGACAAGGGTAAGAAATTGAAAAAACGCCTTGTTTCTAATAATAGTTCAATATCATTCTTGAAAGCTAAATCAGCTACACCGGATTTAGTTGTATGCATTTTAGCACCACCTAATTTTTCCTGCGTTACCGCTTCACCTGTTACTGTTTTAACTACATCTGGCCCAGTCACAAACATATATGACGAACCACTTACCATAAAAATAAAATCTGTAAGAGCTGGGGAATAAACAGCGCCACCTGCACATGGTCCCATAATAAGAGTTAGTTGCGGAATAACCCCAGATGCTTTAACATTACGTAAAAATAACTCGCCATATCCACCAAGCGCGTCAACACCTTCTTGAATACGCGCCCCCCCAGAATCGTTTATACCTATAACTGGAGCTCCAACTTCCATCGCAGAATCTAGCAAACTACAAATCTTTTTTGCATGATATTCACCGAGCGATCCTCCAAGGACTGTAAAATCTTGACTATACACAAACACCAAGCGACCATTAATTGTGCCATGACCAGTTACTACACCATCACCTGAGAATTTTTTACTTTTCATTCCAAAATTATCACAGCGATGCTCTACAAACATGCCAGTTTCTTCAAAGCTATCAGGATCAAGCAAAACTTCTAAACGCTCTCTAGCCGTCAACTTTCCTTTAGCATGCTGCGCGGCTATCCTCTTGACCCCACCACCTAAACGAGCGGCGATTCTTTTTTTCTCGATAACTTGTTGCTGATGAAAGGCTTGTTTACTCATATCAAAATATATACATGATTAACTTGAGTAATAATTATAGTAACATTTCTAATAAAAGATAGAGTAAAAATACAAAATTCTTAGCAAATTTATGCCAACTATACTCAATAAGTTATAGCTTATAGTGATTTTATAGCTATAAAATCACTATCTTTATTATCTTGCTCATATATAGTTATTTCACTTAAAACTTATCTACACTAAATAAAGCATATAATGGATCAAAATCACCCTACACAAACAACAAATGATTTAAATTCACCGCAAGCCGAAGCCGTCCAGTGCACGGAAGGACCTTTGCTTATACTTGCGGGTGCTGGAACTGGCAAAACAAAAGTACTAACTTCTCGCATCGCGCATATCATTGAACAACGGCTAGCATATCCCTCCAACATTTTGGCTGTTACTTTTACCAACAAAGCCTCAAAAGAAATGCAAGAGCGTGTTAACAATATTACTCAAGCTGATGGGCTTAATATTGGAACATTTCATTCTATTGCCGCAAGAATGCTGAGATCACATATCAACCTACTTAACCTAGATTTAAGTAGCTCCTTCACGATTATAAATCAAGATGATCAAGTGAAGTTAATCAAAAACATACAATTGCAACATAATATTGATGTAAAACAATATGCTCCTAAAATGGTTCATGCAATAATCTCTCGTTGGAAGGACCAAGGTATTATTCCCGAAAAATTAAGCGATACAGATTTTGTATCACCTGCACATAAAATAGCTAAATCAGTATATACTGAGTATCAAAGGCAAATGCATGCTTCAAATGCTGTGGATTTTGGTGATTTACTACTTTATTGTAACCAGCTTTTGATCAATAATCCTGATATTTTGGAGCACTACCAAAATAAATTTAAGTATATATTAATAGATGAGTACCAAGACACAAACGCTGTGCAATATATATGGGCACGTATGCTTGCTAGTAAGCATAAAAACATTTGCTGCGTTGGCGATGATGATCAATCTATCTATAGCTGGCGTGGAGCTGAAGTAAAAAACATCTTGCGGTTTGAAAAAGACTTTCCTAATGCTAAAGTAATAAAATTGGAACAAAATTATCGCTCTACCCCTTATATTTTAAAAGCAGCATCCAGTGTTATAGCGCATAACAAAAACAGGCATAGTAAAAAACTATGGACAAATCAAGAACCAGGGAAAAAAATTAAAATTATATCCTGCTGGAATGATAAAGAAGAAGCCAGGTTTATCTCTACCGAAACTGAAAAATCTATTAACTCAGGATTCTATAAAGCAAGGCAAATAGCCATCTTAGTGCGTGCTGGTTTTCAAACCAGAGCTTTCGAAGAAGTTTTTATCAGTAATGCACTTCCCTACCAAATCATCGGGGGGCTTCGCTTCTATGAACGCATGGAAGTACGTGACCTTTTAGCTTATATCAGGCTAAGTATGAATAATAATGATAATTTAGCTTTAGAAAGAATCATTAACGTTCCAAAGAGATCTATTGGCAACGTAACACTGAAGAAAATCAAAGATTTTTCTGGTAAGCAAGAAGTATCTGTATTTACAGCACTAACGCAAATGTTAAAAGACAATATTTTCACAGGTAGAACAAAAGACAGTCTGCAACATTTTGTAAATCTAATTATTTTAGCTGGTCAAAAATACGAGAATGAGTCAGCTTTTGATGTGACAAAATTCATTCTAGAAGAATCAAAATATCTAGAAATTCTCAAAGCCGAACAAACTGAAGAGTCTAGAGCACGAATTGAAAATATTAACGAGATGCTAAAAGCCATAGATGAGTTCGATAATATTGTCGAATTCGTTGAACATTCAAGCTTAGTGATGGATAATGAAACCCTGGAATCTGATTTTGGTGGCACAGTAAAAATTATGACTTTGCACGCAGCAAAAGGTTTGGAATTTGACTTAGTGTTCTTACCAGGCTGGGAAGAAAATGTTTTTCCGCACCAAAAAGCACTATCCGAAGAAGGAGAAAAGGGCCTAGAAGAAGAACGACGCATTGCCTATGTCGGCATAACTCGCGCCAAAAAAGAACTTTATATTACCTATGCAGAAAACCGTAGGGTCTTTGCCGAAATCCTAAATTCCATTCCCTCGCGATTTTTAATGGAAATTCCCGATGAATTATGTGAAAAGCACTCATCTACTAATCGATTGAATTATATGGGATCTAGACATAATTTCTCTATGCAGCCCAATAAAACAAAAACTCCTATCCTTATCGATACTTCTGGCAAAAAGCCAGGTAACAAAGTCTATCACCAAAAATTTGGCTCTGGGATTATCGTACGTAAAAACGGTGATAGCCTAGAAATCGCTTTCGAGAAATTAGGACTTAAAACAATCAAAGAAGACTATGTAGACGAAGTATAACCTTCCCAATTTAATATAAGCCATCCCCTAGCTTAATAAGCACTCATTACTGCAAAACCTTGATTACATGTCTTAAAGTGAGAAATTTATAACATCATGAGCGTATTATTTTATGACTCAATATAATGTCACCTGTTCTTGAATATCCCGGCCATGGCTTACTACATGACTGATTATTGATACTAGAAAACGGCGCTTCTTTGGAGCCTTATCTAATATGCATAAACATTGAATTTTGATCTTCAATTGATAACATATAATAATTTATTATAACCTTAATTATCAGTTATCGTGATTTGGAAAAGAGTCAGATACATGGCGGTGACAAGATTGTTCGTTTTTGATTGGTCTTACAATGCTTAAATGGTTTTTTAAAACCTAGAAATGAGGGGTAAGACAATTTGCTTTTAATAAGAGTTTTGTCGACCTGGTTATTATATCTGTTTGAAATGCTTTTTCAAACTTAGCATCTAATACATGTGCTTTTAATGTTAGTTGAAAGCATAATATATCTTGCTGCCAAAAATTATCTATCACCATAATAATAGGTTCATTAATATAAATATAACGGCTAGTCACAACGGTTTCATAAAGAAGATCTTTTACAAGTTGCATATCTGTATCAAGTGCAAAATAAAAATTCATAACCACATGCATATTAATTTGTCCATTATTAGCACATAATACAAAATCATTAACAAAGATTGAATTCGGTATGGTAACAATTTGGTTGTCTAGTGTCTTTAGGCGTACCGCTCTTAAGCCAATATGTTTTATTTCACCATATAGATCTTTAAATTTGATACGATCTCCAACCTGAAAGGGCGGATCCATGACAATGGTGATACCAGAGATTAGCGAGGATACTAGATCTTTAAAAGCAAAACCAACTGCAACTGTAGCACTACCTAAAAATGCTATAAGCAACTCTTTCGGCGGTTGAAGAATTCCGTAAAATATGTAAATGCTACCTACGATATTAAAAAAGAAAGTAAATATTGTCGATGTTTGAAAAATCAAAGTTTTTTTTGTAGGTAAGCGCATAGCAATTTGTATGGCTATTACAGAAATGCTTTTTGAAATAAAAATTAGAATACCAATGCCTAGGCATACTAAAAAAATTTTTTGTAATTTAAAGCTATCCGAAAATGCTATTAAATAATCAAATGATAGATCGTCAGTAGACATAATTTTTTCTTTTTAAAATTTTAATAATATAAGCAGCATAATCTTTATGTAGTCGAAAATTTTTAAACTCATCTTGAAACAACAATCCTCTTTTTTGACAAAGCTTTAAGACCCGAGTTATCACAGCATCCTTTTGACCTGTTATAGTTTGTATTTGTAAACGGGAGAGCATTTCATGTCTAGCAATAGCCGCACATATAAAATGCACATCATCTTCCATTTCCAAGAAGTTAACCGTGTTATGCAATGGCGGTAAACATACATATAATGTTTTTACTCCATTATAACGCAAAGAATTCAACCATAATCTAGTAGCTTGAGATGGATTACCACTCGACTGTTCCCATAAAATTTCAAAAAACTTATTTTTTGTACGGTCAATAGAGTCATTAAGATTTTTCTTTTCCAAGCTAAAGAATATGTCGTCAAAAGAAAGATCGTATTTAGTTTCTTTATGACGATTTGTTATTAGCGTTTGTAAATCATCTGCGGACCAAGGTTCAAGTTTTATTACCCCATCAAAACATTGATAAGAATCCAATACTTGTTTAATATAGAACCAAGAATAACGATGGAAAGTTATACACCAAAAAATATTATCTATACCTGCATTAATAATCTTCATTAAAGCCTTCATAGCTTCAAAACCCTGATGTTTTGCTAAGAATAAATTATGAGCATCATCAATACATATAATTATTTTTGTTTTTAATGACTCGCGCCATTCTTCAATTAATAAATCTAATTCTTGGGCCGTACCCCCTAATATTTTTTTTAAGTGAGTAATTAATTCATCTGAAGAAGTGCTTTTATTAGTCAATAATAGAATGTTGAAATCAATGCTCTGAAACTGTTTACTTAAAGTAGCTATCAGCGCAGACTTGCCACTGCCGCAAGGACCATATATTGATACAGAGTGAACAGCTTGTTCGCCTTTTAACCACTTATCAATACTGGATTTACAATTTATGAATTCTTCTTTTTTGTTAATTAAATTATATGTTATATTGTGGCAATCAAATTGTTCAATATATGAATTAGGTAGGGCATACGAACTTTCTTTTGGTTTTTGAGTTTTAGCTATTTTTATTTGAGCTAAGAAAATTTGAGCAGAGACTCTTTTGGAGAAATCAAATTGATTTAACCATTCTTTTAGAAAATTATAAATATAATTTACAAAAATAATATTAAAACAAATAAAAGAAATTAATGGCGCATACCACTTACGAAAACGTAATTTAATTAAATTAATCAATGAAGATGGTAATAAACCATGAATCTTATAGAATATTTCTAAACGCCAGCGGTCTACAATAAATGGTATTGCTAATTTAGGATAGATATTGTAATCTCTTGTTTTATCTAATTTAGCAGGAGGTATTAATGGATTGTCCAAAATGTCAAAGCAATGTATTTTGTAAAA
>Ga0105050_10004156_pt1 | contig 19459 bp, 24 predicted proteins | sample FRY01_FD_78088 | JGI IMG/M metagenome (GOLD analysis project Ga0105050, IMG submission 78088) | Freshwater microbial communities from Lake Fryxell liftoff mats and glacier meltwater in Antarctica - FRY-01 | ecosystem: Environmental > Aquatic > Freshwater > Ice > Glacier meltwater ...
AGCTTCATATATTGCGATTTCTTATAAATGATTGTTTATTTTAGGAATACCAGTCAATTTAGCTTCATATATTGCGATTTCTTATAAATGATTGTTTATTTTAAAAATCTTATTGTTTACTGTCTCTTAAATGATATAGTATTTCACATAAACAACAGACTAACAAACAGACTAATACCAGACTAATACCAGACTAATAAAAGACTAAGGACAAACTTGTAGCGTCCAAATTAAAAGAAGACGAAGATGAAGGCTTTCTCCTTCCCTTAAGTATATTTGTTGAGATACCCCAGCATATGTACCCTGGTTAAAGAAAACTTGAGCAGCCCTGACGGGTAAGTCTTAGTAGTGCTAGTCACGAATGGTTGTACGAGGACCATTGTTATGCTCAAATGCCAAGTAAGCCTAGCTGTGTCAAAAATGCCGGCAATTACCAGCACAAGTGGTAATAACAGCTAAGAGTTATAGGGCTAAATATGGTATCCTGTTCTAAAAGCTATGGAACATGCATTAAAGATATGTATGTATGTTCAAACTTTTGAAGTTAGCTAGTGGTTTTAAGTTGAATGCTATGTCTAAACAACAGAAACTCAATAAAGAACTTAAAGAATATTAGTAATTATAATGTTCTTTAAACACTAAGCAAAACTTAAGTCGGCGTCTCGGTCTATAATAATTTAAGACAAATTTTATCTCAAATTATTATTTGCCTTTTGCTATTTTCAATTCTTATGTTTTCATGTAACATTTCACTTATGAATATAAACACAACGGAGGAAATCGTAAAGATATTATGCTTACATCAGCAGTCTTCCGCATTGTACCTATATTCCCCAGAGCAAATTCTTGATTTTACCGATAGGGAGAAATCTGGCTCTGTAACGATAAACATTGTTTCGGCCAATGGAACAAGTTCAATATCTCTTGGCGACGAGTGGTCTTCAAGATTTTTCGTTAAAGCTGCTGCCGAGACGATTATGGCTGATGGAAGAAAGATTCTGACATGGGACTGGAAGTCTTTGGTTTCGTTTTTACTTGGACGATATAAAATACATTTCAATCCCAAGTGTTCTATTGTGGATCTTAAGATCCTTGAAAGCTATGGCAATACAAGACCAGAAATGCCCAATTCTGTTCGTGATTTCATGTCAAGACTACGTGAGGTCACTGAGTCGCCTAAGTGGCCTAAAAGACAGCGTATATATCGAGATGTGCATTTGCCGCTTATTCTTTCGGTTATCCCAGAGATGGAGTCTGTTGGCATATTATCAACTGAAAAATTACATGCACATTATGATGTGGCGGGACAAGAAAATGGAAGGATGCTTAGTCGCAATGTTTTTTCTAGAGGTTTTGTTCCGCATGTAATTACTCCCGAAATGCGTGAATCATTGAAACCAACAGACTTTGATAATTTGTTTACATACTTTGACTATCGAAGTATGGAAGTGCAAATGCTTGCATGGTTATCTAAAGATGCTGCTCTTTCTGATCTTTGCTCAAGTAATGACATTTATGCATCAGCTTATGAAGCCATTACCAAAACAAAATGCGACACGAACGAAAAAAGGTCTCTTTGCAAGAGTTTTTTTCTCCCTATCTTTTATGGTATGGGTGCAAAGGCACTAGAAAATAAGTTTGGCATGTCAGAGAGAGTAGCCAAGAGTGTTATCGAGAGGATAACTGGACTTTTTCCAATTGCAAGCAAATGGCTTTTTGATGTGCAATCGACTGCGGAATCTGACGGAATTTATACTGACTTTATTGGAAGAAGTAAATCTTTTTCTGAAAAACACTACAAGGCAAGAAACTTTGCGGTGCAGAGTCCATCAGCGATCTTTTGCATGCATGGGCTTGTTAGGCTTCACGAGGCATTGAATGGTAAGTGTCAGATCGCATATAATGTCCATGACGGCTATATGCTTTATGCCAAAAAAGAAAATCTCAGAGAGATTGTACCATTGGCGGCTTCTGCTTTGACTGTCGAAAGTGAATTCTTCCTTGGTCTAGCCATTGGTGTGTCTTGTTCCATTGGGAGAAGTCTTGCCGATATGAAAGTTGTTTCTATACCGAGAAAAAAAAATGAAGAACATTTGTCAGTCATTCCCAATTAATCAGTATGAATATGAAAACCTATTGACCTCTTTTGGTAAGCTTTGTTACTATGCAGCTCATCAGCTTCAAAAAAAGAATAGTAGGAATAATTTCACTGATGACTTCGATGATATTAATCAAGAATTGCAACTTAGTATTATTCGTGCTGGAAGTTATTACAAGAGGCAGATTTATATTGAAAAATGTCTTGCTGTGGCATCAGAACATAACCTTGATGTTTTTATTGGGCAGATTATTGTTAAACTAATAGACCTTTGGAACAATAGAACAAGACATGGTGCTAACAGACAGAAATTTGGTGCAAAACAAGAAAAGATGTTGGATTTGATAGTTAAGTCAGTTGTTTCTAAATCAAAGATTCCTAAAAAGAATGCAGATCTTAATATAGACACTAAATTTTCCACATATTGCAAAGCGATAGTGTGGAATGGACAGAAAAATATGGGCAAGAAGATTACTAGAGAAAAATCAATTCGTTCTGGCCAAGTTAGTTTATCTGAATACGAGTATCTAGGGATTTGATTTGTATGAGGATAGCTTACATAGTTAATGAGTCTTGGTTTTATCTAACTATGCTGCGTTGCAGCCTTTTATCATTGAGACATCACAGTCCATCAATTCCGATTGATATATATTTAATTAGAGATAACTGCTCAAACAGTCGTGACATTGGTAGTTTGCCAACGACTATAGCATCAGCACCAAAAGTCACAACGAATATGATGTCTGGAATGTGTGCGTCACTTGGGGCAAATCTTATTGATCTTGGAAACTTTGATTTTGGTAGCGAGAGCGGTTATGCGTATGCACATAGAGCAGCATTTGCTTTTGCTCCAAATGATAAGACTCTTTTAATGGATGCTGATACATTTGTATTTCGTGATTTGTCTCCTATGTTTGATTTGTTGAATGGAATTGATTTTATTGCAGATAAGAATATGTTTGGTGAACGCACATTGTTGGAGTATAGAGGTAAGCAAATAAGACCTTTCAATTCTGGTGTGGTACTTTGGGGTGAAGGGCTTCTGCGTGAATATGGGAAATCTGTTCACAGTTTGTGTTGCGATCTTAGAGATGGCAAGCACTCGCTTAGCGATTGGCTTTACAAAAATAGTTCTACAAATCCACCACTTGGAAGAGAAGAATTGGCTTGTAGCATTTTTGTTATCGATCAAGGTTTACGCTATAGGTATTTTGCAAAGTCAGAGGTTCAGACTGAGAACTACCTTGGTGGTTGTGCCATTTATCATACACTTACACATAATTGGCCTAATTCTTATTTTAGATTTCGTGGCATAGAACAATATTTTTATAAAAAAAACATTAAAAGACTTGTAATCTCCAGCAAAAGAAGCTTTACTTGATTTTTTGATTACTGGGAGTTTGACATGAGAGAATTGACACCAGAAGAACAGGATCAAATGGATTCTTTTAGCGATCCTGATGAAGGAAAATCTGGTTTTTTTTGGGATGATACCTTTCAAAGAAAAATCATTAGTATGCTTCTTTGTGATAAAGTTATGTTAGTTCAGTCTGTTGATAAGTTAAAGCCTGGTTATTTTAGCAATGAAGTCCATGTGATGATTTGTAGAATACTTTTTTCTTATTTTGAAACAAGAAGTGAGATACCGCCATTTTTTGTAATCAGACAAGAACTAAATGAACAGCTTAAAGATCGTGATCCTTCGGTAAGACTCCATCATATAGCCGAACTTGAAGCTCTAGTGGATTATTTCACACCAGGTGTAGACACAAGAGATTATTTATTGGACAAGGTGACTTACTTCGCTAAAGTTCAAGCTCTTAAAACTGCATTTAGCGAGTGTGTGAAGAAAATGAATGAAGCTCCAGAAGATGAGAAAACATGGCCTTTCATTTATGATCGTATGCGTAGTGCTATGAATGTAGAACGCACTTATGAACCTGGACTTGAATACTTTCTTAACATTGAAGAAATGTTCAAGCGAATGGATGAACAGTTGCAAGGTAAAGATAGATATACATCGGCATTTGAGAGTATAGACAACGCTCTTACTGGTGGTGGTCTTTTCAATGGTCAGATAGGAGCATGGATTGGATTGCCTGGATCTGGTAAGAGTCTTGCATTGGTTAAGACTGCTGTTGCAAATGTTTTGCTTGGGCATAAAGTTCTTTATTTGACGATGGAAATGGATGACATTGGAATAGCACAGCGATTTACTAGTATGTTTACTAAAATAGACATTAACTTATTGAAAGAATCCAAAGATATCGTAAAGAGAACTATTGAGGATTTTGGAAAAGATAAAGACGAAAAGAATCTCCTCATCATTAAGCAATTTCCTGGTGGTTCAGTTGATGTTAATGGGATTAGGGGATTTTATTCAAAGCTAGAAATGCGTGGTTGGAAACCTGCACTTATTATCATTGATTATGTTGGAGAAATGAAGGATGATCCAAATGTTAAAAAATACGAGAGTGCTTATCGTATTCTTCGTGACTTAAGAGGATTTGGAGTTGAGAAACAACACTGCACAATCACATGTGTTCAGCCAAATCAAACCGCAGCTAAACTGGAGATGTCTCAGTATATCGATGAGTCTAACATTGGAACATCATTTGATCAATTTAAGCCTTTGGATGCATTTTGGTCAATTAATCAGCAAGTCATAGAGAAAGATGCCGAAGTGGGAAGGGGTTTTGTTATTAAGCATAGGAATGGAAAGTCAAGATTCGGTTTCAAAATGGCATTTGATTTTTCGATGGGTACTTTAGATATATATGAAATAAGTAAAGATGCTTATAAGGAAAAATTATCAAGTACACAGTCTAGGCGTAGTGAGGAGATTTCTTTTGACACATATTCAGTTGACAGAAAGTCAAAGAGATCGTCAAACAATAATAGTTCAAATGATTTAGAATAATGAGGACAATATGACAGAAATACCAAATGAGATTGTTAAGATTATAGTCAATAATAAAGAACTTATTCTTGACCCCGAAAACATGAAGTTCAATGAATTTACATTGAGCGATTATATGGACAAGGAATATGCATGGATCGATTTTTTTGGTAAGCAGCTTGAGTATGCTACTAAAGAATTATCCTTAGCCGAACTCGCCTATGAAACTAAATACAATGAGGTTTATATCACCTACAAAGATGCTGGCGGTTCTGATGCTTACAGCAAGGCAAAATCACAATGTGATAACGAATGTGTGCGTTTTTATGAAATTGTAATAGACAGGAAAGCCGCAGTTGGTTTTTTAAAGCACTATTTAAAGGCTTGGGATAAAAATCACGATAATGCTCAAAATCGTGGTCATACTCTTAGGAAAGAATTAGACAAATTAAATAAAGATATTTACAAAGACAGCGGTCTTTGTAATGCTGATGATTTGCTTAAATAGGAAAAAGATGACTTCAAAAATACGTTGGATGACAAATGCGGATATTATAGATTCTGTTAGGATTGACAATGAGTCGTTCTCTCAGCCGTGGTGCAAAGAAGACTTTTTTCGATGTCTTAAGGATGAAGAAAAAATAGGTAAAGTTATTGAATGCAATGGCAAAGTTGCTGGTTATTTTATTTATCAGTTGATGGACAGAAAGCTTTATCTTGTTAGGATTGCTGTTTCGCCTTGTCTTCGTGGATTCGGTCTTGGCAGGCAAATGGTTGGTCAGTTAATAGATAAGATTTTCAAATCCGATAGGACAAGGATTGATCTTCACATATCTGAGAGTAACTTAAGTGCTCACAAATTTTTCAGTAGAATTGGTTTTAAAGCTATTTGTGTTGATCGAGATTTTTTTGTTGAACTTGACAATATGCGTGATGCTTATTGTTTTTCTTATATTGTTGGTCGGCACAATGATAAGATAGCATTTATGAATCAAAGTGCGGAGCATTCTGTATGAGTTCTTGGGATATGCGTTTTCTTGAGATGGCAAAACACATTTCTTTTTGGAGTAAAGACCCTTCGACAAAAGTTGGAGCAGTTATATTCGATGAAAATAGACGTATTGTTTCGGTTGGATATAATGGATTTCCAAGGGGGGTCAATGACGACCAAGAAAGATATTTTGACAGAGAAATAAAATATCGTATGATTGTCCATGCTGAAGCTAATGCTATGATTTTTGCTCAGCGTAGTTTATCTGGCTGTTCAATAGCCACCTATCCATTTATGCCATGTTCTGTTTGTGCTGCTATGCTTATACAATCTGGTATTAAGAGGTGTGTAGCTCCAATTTTATCTGATGATCTTGCCAAAAGATGGAGTGAATCTTGCAATGCTTCCACAATCATGTTTGCTGAAGCTGGTGTTGATCTTACCCTTCATAATTTTCAAGATAAAAAAGCTCTTGATTTTTGCATAGCTGACGCTATGCTTTGATCCATATCAAGATATTTGTATTCTCCAAGTCTTCCTCCAAAAATCACATTAGATGGTTTGATGGATGCGTATTTTTTGTATGTTTCGCTATTTTCTTTGTTTCTTATAGGATAAAGAGGATCTGGGTTTTCTTCATAGCTAATTGGAATGTCGTATGTCACAACGCTTTTGTGCGATCCTATTTCGCCATTGCAATGTTTTGTTGACTCTCCATGGACATAAAAATGTCTATGTTCCACAGATCTCAGTTCTTTAACATTTTGGTCTACATAATTAACGACGGCATTTCCTTGCTGATCTCCAATGAATTCTTTTCGTTCAAAAGTCATAGTGTTATATTCAAGCTTACCATAATTGAATTCAAAAAATTCATCTACTGGTCCTGTATAGACTATGTTTTTTGCCATCCGTGATAATAAATTACGATGTTTTAGAAAATCCACATTAAGCTCTACATCGATGCCATCCAACATATTGTTAATCATATTGGTATAGCCACATTTTGGTATTCCCTGATATTTAGTGTTGAAGTAGTTTTCGTCATATGTCATTCGGATTGGTAATCTTTGTATTATTGACATAGGAAGATTTCTTGGTTCTCGAAGATATTGTTTTTTTGTGTACCCATATATGAATCTCTTATATAAATCTTCACCAACCATAGACAGAGCCCATTCTTCAAAATTAGATGGATTTGTTATTATTGATTTTTCTTTTGCAAGCCTTTCTGCTGCTTCTTTTGGGGTTCTAACTCCCCAAATTTGATGTAAGGTCATTAGATTTATTGGAAATGAATATATTTTACCTTCAGACATAACTTTAGGTCTATTTATGAAGGGTAAAAAATCTGTGAATTTTGATACGAAACTCCAAACATCTTGACTGTGAGTGTGAAATACATGAGCTCCATAGCTTGAAACATAGTAGTCGTCTTGTGGTGTGTCATGTGCAGCTCCAGCTATATGTGATCGTTTGTCAATTACAAGAACCTTTTTTCCTGCTTCGTGAACGCAGCGTGCAAATGTAGATCCGAAGAAGCCTGCACCAACTATTAAAAAATCGTACATACTTTTCCTTTTGATTAAAGCTTATAATATCTTATGTTTAAAAAATCTGAATTTCAAAAACAATTATGTGAACTTTTGCAGATGAAAATCATCAATGGCAAGGTTTTACTTCAAGACTGCAAGCTCATAGATGAAAATTCAAGACGTAGTCCAGCATATAGCGATCCAATGTATGCTCCGTTTTATTATCATATGGGTAAATTAGTTCTTCCTAAAAATTTTTTGTCTATGAGTTTTAGCCTTGGACTTTTAGAAAAATGCTTTTTTGCTTCATGTAAGTCCGTAGATAATGTTTTATTAGTTAGGCAAAATGAGTCTGGCATCTATTATTCTCCAAGAATGGGCATTCAAAATATTCGCAAGAGTTATAAGGGAAAGATGGATTTCATTGAAGGTGATAGTAGAGATGAATTGGTTTCTAAAAGATTAAAATGTGAAAAATGGGATTTTGTACTTATAAATCAAGAATGTGGATATGATGATGCTCTTTATATGTTAGAGGAATCTTGGGCTTGTATGTCAGATAATGGCATAGTTGTTATGGAAAATGTAAATGATATTAAATCGGTAAAACAAGCATTTCATGGATTTGCCGACAGTGTCAGAAAAGAGCCAATTATTTTCGATACAAGATATGGTTCTGGAGTTTTGTTAAAAGGCGTACTCTGATACACATATATGCGTAATTTTGGAGGTATTTAACATCGGATACGAAGTAATTTATACATACCATGAGAGGCAAGACGGCGTATATAACAAGGATGAAACAAAAACCCTTAAACGCAAAGTCGGTGACCCTTTCGATGATATTTCTCTGGAAAAGTTAGCTAGTGTTGTCATGGGGCAGCTTGCAAGAAGAGATATATTTGTTGTTGGTGTTGAGGTGTTTGAACTCTCAAAGAAAAAAATCAGCTTTCGTGAGACAGACAATGGGGTTGTGATTAAGAATAAAAAATTCTTGTTTGATCAAGCTACTGGAGAGTTTGTTGTTAGAGATGCTGAACCAGAATTTTCGCAACATCCACAGCTGGAAGTGCCACAAATTCCATCTGGACTGCATCCGCATGAAATCATAGTAAAAAGAAAAGAACTTACGGCTAGTGGTGAAGCACCAGTAAAAAGAGTAATAGATCAAGTTATTTTTGTTCCAGAGCCACAGCATATTCCTGAGGTTTCTAAGCGTGGATTCAAGCTTACGATAGACAAGAAATATCCAGTATACACTAAGCAATCAGGCATACATGGAGATGCAATAACAATATTGGATGATTCAAACAATGAAATCAAGATAAGCGACAAGTATTTTGTTCCTGGAAATACGCAGCTATTTGCGGACAATGAGCTGAAATTTTCAGAATCTCAGAAGCAGAGAGACAACGGCAATCTGAACTGGGGTAATGCAATAAACGAAAATATGCCGAATTTAAGAAAGTAGAGAACTATGAAAAAAGAAGATAAAATTTCAAAGAAAAGAAAAGAAAGAGAAAAATCGTCTTATATTAAGGTGCTTCGTCGTAGAGATGCAATTCGTAGAGAAAGAAAAGCCGAGGAACAGAAGAATTTGAAAGAAGCTCAGTTTGCACCAAAGAAAGACCCAATAATTAATATTAAAAAAAACAATCCTAATGATGTTAAGGCAGATGAAAATATTCGTGAGCAACTTATAAAAAATCAGCAAATTCTTAAAGCATTGGAAGAAGAGTACGATAAAGAAAAGAAATCAAGAGAAGATATTAATTGCAGTCTTCAAAGCGATGGTCATGAGTCGTTGCAAGATAAACTTCAGGCAATTCACAAGAGTGTTGTTGAATCTCAAGGCCTTGAGAAAAACGCTGATATACCTCCAGTAGTCGATCTTACTTCTACTTCCAAAAAATAAAATTGAAAACAAAATAGTTTTTTTATAAATTAATCTTGCACTTCTTTTTGAATAATGATAATTTGAAGAAACGAAGGGGGGTATCTTTTACCCTCCGCAAATTGACTACTAACATACGGAGCTGCTATGGCTATTGATTTTGAACCACTTGATCTTGATCAAATCAAAAAAGAAAACAAAAGACTTACTTCTGAAGGGAAAATGATCGGAAACGAAGAGTACCAACAGAAATTTGTAAGGATGCCAGTTCAAGAAGGATTCGTGGCAATGCGTATTCTTCCTAGGAGAAAAGGTCAAGAAGTATATGGCTGCACAAGAATTCACACAATTACAAATCCAACTACAGGTGTAAAGAGCCAATGTCATTGTCCACGTGAACTCACAAAGAATTCAAAAGGATACGACCAATGGATTGGTGATTGCATTATATGCAAGTACTACACTGATCTTTGGCAAAAATCCGAAGGATTATCTGGTAAAGAACAAGAAAGCTTGCAGAATAAAGCTCGTGAATTAAAGCCGCTTGAAAGATATTATTACAATGTAATTGTTAGGTCTGAATCAGATGGAAAAAATGGCATTAAAACCAATGTAGGGCCTAAGATTTATTCGTGTGGAAAGACAGTTCACACTAAAATAATGATTTCAATCAATGGTGATGAGGCTGCTGGAGAACCAGCTCTTGGTGACATTACGCATCCTAACACGGGTCGTGATTTCAAGTTGGTTAAGAAAATAACAAAAAGTGGCTACAAAGAATTTCCAAACTATGATAACAGTAGATTTGAAGAACCAAGTTCTGCTGGGACTCAACAAGAATTGCAAACATGGTTTGCTAATCTTCATGATTTAACTTCTTTGAGAGTAATCAAAACTCCCGAAGATATTAAGCACGCTCTTCGTATTCATACTGGCATGATTTCAGAAGGCGATAAGAATAATGATGAGTTAGATGAATTTTACAATTCAAAAAGGGTAGTGTCTTCTGTTTCTTCTGCATCAACACAACCAGCCAGTAAGGTTCGTGATGATATTGTTGCACCAAAGCAAGAGTCGAAATCTGCAGCAACAGTTGAAGAATCTATGGCCGATGATGACTTCCTAAAAGAACTTGGAAACATCTAATTTATCTTTACATGAGCGCATTGTGATTATGCGCTCATGTTTTTTTTGCATCCAAACATAAAAGGAATTAAAAATGGCCAAGAAGAAGACTGGAGATGATGATAGTTTTTTTAAAAATCTTGCAAGTCAAACTGGAGGCGACATTGTTGCTGACATAGATAGCGTTAAGTATTTTGTGGATACTGGTAATTTTGCAATAAATTACATATGTAGTGGAAAGTTTATAGGTGGTGGTGTTCCTGGAGGCAAGCTAACCGAGATATATGGTGCTAGTAGTTCCTCAAAGTCGCTCATAGGAACAAATATTCTATTTGGCTGTCAAAGAGCGGGTGGTGTTTCAATTCTTGAAGACTGCGAAAACTCAGCAAATAAAGAGTTTATTCAGAAGGCTTCTCATTGTGATTTAAATAAAATTGTCAGACACACTCCCCAGACTCTTGAGGATGTGTTTTTGAAGATGTATAAGTCGATTGAGTACATTCGCAGTAGTAAAAAAGACTCCCCAATAGCAATAGTTTATGACTCCATTGGGGTTAGCCCTTCGGCTAGAGAACTTCGTGAAGTCAATTTGCCAGAGAATGCGACTAAAGCTGATTTTAAACGTATAGTTGGCGGAAATGAACAACCAGGTGAGAGAGCCAAAATATGTTCTAGGGAGTTTCGTAAGCTTAATACTGTTATGGAGAAGAATGACGCTACTGTTGTTATTTTAAACCAGACCAGATCAAAAATAGGAGTTCTTTACGGAAATCCGACTACAACTGCTGGTGGTGGTAACGCTTTGCCATTTTATGCTTCTTGTCGCTTAGAAACTTCGACTATGAAGAAAATCGAGTATAAGCTTAGTGCAAAAAAGACAAAAATTCTTGGAATTAACATTAGGGTTAAAAATGTAAAAAATAAAACTCATAGACCCTACATTTCCACAGAGAATATACAGCTTTTGTTTGATCATGGCATCAATCCGTTAAGCGGATTGCTTTCATGTCTTATGGATGCAGGTAGAGTTTTGGCTAAAAGTGCAGGTAATTTTGTGGTTGCCGAACAGTATTCTGGAGGTCAAGAAGTCAAATTCAAGGCTAATTTTGATAGGAACGAAGTGCCTATGGATGTCTTGCTTAGGTGTCCTGGAATTGTTGATGCTTTGACTGAGGAAGAGATAGTTGATTATCTTGAACCATATAAATCTGCAATTGATTTTCAGATTGGTGGTGACATTGTAGAGACTGATGTGATGAGTTCTGAGGATGTTGATGATGAAATTGATTCTGAGATAGAGGATTAGACGGCTTTAAACTTTGTTTTTCCAATGTCTTTAAGTGTCATGCCTATTTTTTCTATGTGTTCTTTTGCTTCTTTTATCTGGGAATGAATGTTTTTAACATTCATTCCTTTTTTTGTATATCTTTCTACTATTTTTTCTGTGTCTACGGATTTCTTGCTGCGTAAAGTTTTTATTATTTGTTTAAATATTAGATTGTTTTTGCATTCGTTTAAATTTATGGGTTTTATTAGAATGTGTTCAAATTCAATGTTTTTTTTATTAGTGTCGCATATTTCTTCGGCAAGCTTATCAAGTGACAGTATATTCTTGCAGCTTGTGTTTACTATTGATAGTTTGGCTTTGAATGTTTTTGAGAACTCAACTATTTGATTTAGATTCTTTGTGTTGGTCAAGAATTTTCGATCATCCTTAAGTATTATCATTAGTTGATTCATAAGTACTCCGTTGTTGGACTCTTAATTATATGTGTGGTGTTAAACTATGGGCAAGAACCAAAAGTGCTATTCTAATCGTAGATTTGGTGTAGAGATTGAGATCAACTCGTTTGATATGAGAAATCGACCTTTAGGATATGAATACGGAAATCTTCCAAAGGGCATACATGAAGTTGCTCATCTTGTCCAGCAAACTATACATAATCGTGTATTTGTTCAGAAATGGGGAAACAATCACAATAACGATACATGGATACTTAAACCCGACAGTAGTTGTGGAATAGAAATATGCACACCAGTAATGAAGGGAATTGATGGCATAAAGAGTGTCTGTTCTGTAGTTGAAGCTATTGGTTCAGATCAAAGAATTACAGCTGATGATAGGTGTTCGTTTCATATTCATGTTGATGTTCATGATATGTCGGTTGAGAATATTGCGGCTATTATTTCTTGGTGGATTAAATGCGAGTATGCTATATCGTCAATTATGCCAGAAAAACGCAGAAAAAATAGATATTGTCAGTTTATTTCTATGTCTGACATTATCAAAAATGTAAACAGTCCTATGCTTGATTCTGAGAAAATCATAGCAGCCGCTGGTGAGCATAAGTATTTCTCGATGAATACATTTCATATGAATAACAATCGTAGGAAAACTTTAGAGTTTAGGTTTATGGATTCTTCTGCTTGCAGATGTCGTTTTGATGCTGAAAATTATATTTTATTTGTACTTATGTTTGTTGAATTATCATCATCTCTTGGAATTCCAGAAATTTATTGCCCTACAGATAGAATGACTGGCTATGTCTGGTTAAATCTTGTTGATGTTATGTCTATTATGGGTTTAGAAGAGGGCTGTAGCGGTTTAATGGCGACATTAAGAGATTGGATTATAGGTCGTTTGGTTCAAAATACATCTTATGATAATAATGGTTTGTTTGGGTCTAATTTTATGGCAACTGTAATGGATGATTTGCTAAAACAACAAAGAATATGAACTTGTATTTTTCTTAATATAAGTTCATCTGACAAGGATAGATAAACTCCAGAAGGTGCTTTATGTTGGAAAATAAAAATAGGATAGTCAGTTCAATCAAAGAGCTTAAAAAGCTTGGAAAGCTGCTTATTCCATACAATTATCCTAAGACTAAGTCTGAAGAGTATGAGGATGACCTTCTAATCTTCAAATCAAGAAAATTTATCATAGATGGATACTCGGTGATAGCACACTATCAAAGGTGTGATTATGAGCATTGTCTTCTTGATGTTTTGCAACTATATGGTGATTACAGCACATTTTTGCCAATAAATGTAAATTGCAAGCTAGCCAGAATGTTTCTTGGTGATAATGAATTGTCTCTAATAGAAACATACAAGCATATGAAGAGAATTTACTGTTGGACTGTTTATATGGATAGGGACGAATCAGTTATTTTGTGTCCTACTGAGAATGATGGCAAACAGACTATCCGCAGTCATAATGGTTTCAGTTATAAATATATCTCATCGGAAATGACTTTTTTCATTTAATCGGGAGGATAATATGAAGACAAATAAGATTCAGTCGATGATGGTCGAACATCTTATGAAGCATGGCCATATACAGCTTATGCTTCCTGACAATGTAATGCTTGAAATAGGGATTACGCAAGAAGGCCAAAGCGGAAAATTCATTAAAAAGAACGATTATTGTTGGGTTATGGCTTCTCGCAACGACAGGACTGTATGTTTAGATAGTTTCAATCTTGGGCTGAGGTTTGCGGATGATAATACCTTCTTAATATTAGAAGATACCTTTATTAATCAAGATGGGGATAATGTTAGGCGACTTGATGTTGTTTAAATGCATTTATAGATGTTGCCTAAAGTTTTTGACGGACATAGAATTCCTGTATGTAAGAGAAAAATTTCTGTAGTGCCAATAGCTATTTTGTCTTCTGGCAGCGGAACTACGAAATCGACCCAGATTATGAATCCTTGGTTTGTATTTTGAAACCTTGTGACCATAATTTGAGACCCTTTTCTCTTATATGCGTGATTTGCTATGAAATCAAAAGAGTTCTTGTTCTCGTCGACAAGTTCTTGTATCCATTCCAATAGAATGGGCGCACTAAGGAAGTCTGACCATCTTAAAATAAGGGTGTTCTCAAACTTCTTTGGGTCGAATATGTTTCTCATATGGGGTTCAGCATGAAAAAAAATGAACAGGTTTTCCGTGACTATTTTTATCGTTTGTCTGACGAAAATCTTAAAGATTTATACAGTAGGCTTCATTTTAAATATCAAGGAGATATGCCCGAAGCTCTGGATTTTTTATCTGAAAATCGTGATATAGATCGCTGGTTTATTGGGGCGGTATCTGTGCAAGATCTTTTTGGAATGATAGACTCAATGCAGGAATCTGTCAATCGTGAATATGCGAAGCGCTTTGGAGCGCACAGATAATAAGCAAAAATTAAGTTACTCTAGTGTGCAAGCTAGAGTAACTTAATCATTTGACCAAATTATGTCAGCATCATTTTTTTTCAATCAAAAAATAGTCACTTCAAATTTATATTTTAAAAAAATAAATTCTGTTGGAATAATTAAACCACTTTATTAATTTATAAATATTTGTTATGATGTCTCTTTACTGAAAAAGGAGACATATGACAAATGTTGTTAACATAAAAGATCGTGAAAACCTTGTCCCAACTAAGGAATACAAATATGCCAAATGGGGATTTGAGCATTTCAACCCAGTCCAGAGTGGAATATTTGAGGTTTACGAAGAAGATGCCAATGCTCTTATTGCAGCAAAGACAAGTGCCGGAAAGACAGTTATAGCCGAAATGTTCTTAGCTCATGAGGTTAGGAAGCGTGGTGGAAAAGGAATGTTTCTTGCTCCAATGAGGGCTCTTGCTCAAGAAAAAATAGATCAGTGGGGTGAGCCAGAATATCACTTTGGTGATTTAAACATTTCCATATGTACTGGTGATTATAGAATTACCGATAAAAGACAAGAAGAACTTGATCGTTCTAACATTATTGTTATGACTAGTGAAATGCTTAACCATCGTGCCAGAAACATAAATTCTGAGAAAAGTAAATATTTGCATGACATACAAACGCTTGTTGTTGATGAGTCACATCTACTTACTGTTCCAGATCGTGGTGAACATCTTGAAGTCGGGCTTATGAAATTTACTAAAATAAACCCAAATTGTAGAATTGTTTTACTTTCTGCAACAATGCCAAATGTTTCTCAAATTGCAGAATGGATGTCGGAATCTCTTAATAAGAAAAAAACATTTGTATTAAATTCGGAATATAGACCAGTTCCTCTTGGCATACATTATGAGTGTTATGATGATGAAAGTAGTCGTTATGATATCTGCGAAAAAGAAAAAATAGATAAGGCGATGGATATCATTAATGATTATCCTGACGATAAATTCCTCATTTTTGCTCACACCAAAAGAACTGGTGAGCAGATGACCAATGAACTTCAGAGACAGGGAGTTAAAGCAGAATTTCACAATGCTGATCTCAACAAAGAAAATCGTGTAATTTTAGAAAGAAAGTTTAGACAAGACAAGGATTTCAGAGTGGTTGTTGCCACTCCAACTCTTGCTTGGGGTGTCAATATGCCTGCTAGAAGGGTTATCATACTTGGCGTTCATCGTGGAAAAGACAAGGTGGAAGTTTACAACATAACGCAGATGGTTGGAAGAAGCGGAAGACTTGGTATCGATCCAAGGGGAGATGCTTATGTTTTGCTTCCAGCATCTAAATCAAAAGAACATATGGATAGGCTCAATCTTCCACAAAACATTACATCTAGGCTAATAGACGATCCAAATAAACTTGCGTTTCATCTTGTTGACGAGATATATAGAAAATCTATATTGAACGAGAGCGATGTGTGGTTATGGTACGAACGATCACTTGCGAGCTTTCAAGAAAGAAATTTGAGTAAGCTCATATTAAGAGATTTAATTAACGATCTTATACGCAAAGAAATAATATACGAAAATGAAGGCACGCTTGAAGCTTCTAGTGTCGCTAAGGTTTCAAGCATATTTTATTGCTGTCCTTTTGACATAGCAAGCCTTCGTCGTAATATGTATCACCTATTTAATAAAAAGCTTGAAACATCAGATATTCATGTGGCCGTGGCTCTTGCAAAAATAGAAAGAAATAGGCTTGGAATAGTCAACACAATGGAAAGGCAAGAAATATCGCATTTCGATAAAAAGCTTCAAACCACATTGAAAGATGAATATCGTTATTTAAGTGATGGTATGAAAAAAGCTGCTTATTGTTATTTGAATCTTATGGACGGAAAATTCTCATCAGTTATGTCTGGATATCAGCGTGGTCTTCAGTCAGAATTTGAACGAATGGAGCAAGTTTTGTGTGCTCTTGATTCTATGAGCGGAAAATGGGGAAGAGAAATATTTTTTAGAGAACTTTCTGGTAGGATTAGGTATGGCGTACCTTCTCACTTGTTAGGCCTTTGTCGCATACCAAACATAGGAAAGGTTCGTGCTAAGAAACTTTATGATATGGGTTATAAAACAACATTGGATGTGTCATTGTTGGATGCTTCTAAACTCAAGAAGATACTTAATATGCGAGAAGATCTTGTTGCTGCTGTTATAAATGAAGCACTAAGGCTTTCTGCGCCTTAGTCTTTTTATTTTCTCTATCAATTTTTCAATATTAAGATACCCACTCCCAGTTCCATTTTTGATTGACCTAGACCTATAAAACATTCCAGCAGATGTGAAGTTATATGGTGCGCATCTTACTTCTACTTGACAAAATTTACAGCAAGATGCACTTTCACCATTCATAGTTAAATTTACTGATATTAAAGTTCCGTCTTTTACAAGTACGCTGCTTCCAGAATTGTTAATGTCAAGTGTAAAGCTGCAAAATCCAGCAATATATGTTCCTGTTACAGTTCCATCGCCCACAACTCGAATAGGTGTGTTTGCTGGATAATTTGTCTTGTGTATTGGATCAACAATTTCAAGGCAACATCCGTCTGTCACTAGTACTATTTCAAGTATCTCACATGGCACAGAGCATGAGTTGTCTAACGCAAAAACAAAATTATCTCCTATTTTACTACGCTTGAATTTGTTTTTATCAAACTTTGGAAATGGGATTAAGTTTTTTCCAATCAGTCTTGTTTCCCAGTCTTTGTCGTTTGACCCGGCAATGCTGACACCCGGAGTTTCGTTTAGGATGCAGTCGCATCCTTTTGGAAATTGTTCAGAGTAGTCAGATCCAACTTCAAAAACTACAGTTACGGATGTACAGCATGGTGGTGGACAGCACTTGTTTTCGCACTGACAACCACAGTATGGATCGGCACTAGTACCATATAGGAAAGGACCAAGACAACTCATTTGTCATTTGCCCTCTTTACCAAAAAAGCCATCTGGGTATTCTATTTTGACAGTTCCGTTGCCATTGACAATATTTCCTTTATTGTCCTCGGTCCACCATCTGACTTGTTGTACATCTATGCCGAGTTCATCCATATGACAATGGTCGTTCATATCTACAGGAATATGATATTCCTTGCCATCTATCAGTATTGCTGCTCTACATTCTTTCTTCTCATGATTGTAGAGCAAACAGTTTTTGCATATTGGTTCAATTTTTTTCATATTTTACCCATTAAATTATAAGTGTAATTTTCAAGTCAAAGAAGCATTCTTTCTTGATTTGTTTTCTATCTTTGTTTATGATCATCTTTTTAATAGGGGGGGCATTGTTATGCATATAGTTGGATTCGCTTCACAATTGGCTATGGGCAAGGATACCGCAGCTGATTATCTTGCTTCTGAATTAAATAAGATTAATACAACTGGAAAATGGCATCGTGCTTCTTTTGCCAATGCTGTAAAAGACACATTTTGCAGCGCTTTTAATGTGGATAGACCATTTTTGGAGAAATGGAAAAGAATAGATACCCCAGCTCCAGGGATGATTTTGAATATGCGCAAGTCACTTCAACTTATTGGTGATGGTTTTCGTCAGATTGTGCCTAATATATGGATAGATATTGCACTTAGGGATAGCAATAAACAGCTTATATTTAGCGATTGTCGATACATAAATGAAGCAGCTCACATTAAGGATCGCAAGGGAATAAATGTGGTTCTACATAGGCCTGGATATCTCAATGATGATCCCAATTTATCAGAATCTCAAATAAGACCCATCATAGAATGGTGTATTAAAACCCAAAAAGAGGGTGAAATAGACCATAGTTTAGAAGGAACTCCAAATGGTAGTGAGCTTTATGATTTTTTTCTTGTCAATGATGGAACTATTGTTGATTTACACGATAAATTAAGCGAATTACTTGTGCCTTATATAGAGAGGGTTTATTTGTGCCAATAGTACACTCACAACCACCGCACATTTATGTTTCAAAGGGATGGGGTCACGAAGAGTGGATATGTAATTTTGACAAGTATTGTGGCAAGATACTTGTCATAAATCCAAACAAGAAATGTTCTGTTCATTTCCATATTATTAAAGATGAGGTATTGTATTGTGATGTTGGAAGTTTCAACATTATATATTACTGGGATGATGGAGATGAATCTAATGCTTATATTACAAAAGGCATGTCGTTTCATGTTCCTCCTGGTTTAAAACATCAGATGATTGCTGGTTCTGATGGTGCGAGAATCATAGAGTTTTCAACGCATCATGAAGATTCTGATAGCATAAGAATTGTAGCTGGAGATTGATTATCTTCACCTAATTTGCGAGCAGGAAGCCCCTACTTTCGTAGAAAGTTTGTCCGCTTCGGGCAAACCTCTTTAGGGTAGTGGGAGGAATGCGAGCTATAGGATTAATCTTTAAATAATATTGAATTAAATTATCAATAGCACTTACTATATAAATATATGAAAACAATTGCGAAAATCAAACTACTGACAGACGAAACTGGTAAACAAAAACTTCTCGATACAATGGAAGCTTTTAACTCTGCCTGTAATGAAATTTCTCAAACTTGTTTTGACAAACAAACCGCAAGTAAATTCGTTGTTCAAAAACTTGTTTATTATGATATTCGTAAGAAATACAATTTATCCGCACAATTAACCATTCGTGCTATTGCTAAAACTTGTGATTCATACAAACTAAATAAGAAAATAAAATGTGA
>Ga0105050_10004166_pt1 | contig 19420 bp, 15 predicted proteins | sample FRY01_FD_78088 | JGI IMG/M metagenome (GOLD analysis project Ga0105050, IMG submission 78088) | Freshwater microbial communities from Lake Fryxell liftoff mats and glacier meltwater in Antarctica - FRY-01 | ecosystem: Environmental > Aquatic > Freshwater > Ice > Glacier meltwater ...
AAAAGAGGGCTGGCAAAAGTCCCAGCGCCGAACAGGTCAATACAATCAGTGTCACCCACGAACAAGGCAGGGATCTCACTTGTGACAAGCAGACCATCCTCCCCGCACGTCAAAGTGTTCAGAGGGTCAGGGTCAATCACAGGCGAAGCAACAATCGGACTGAGTGCAGTGCCAGCCCCCGTAAGTTCTATGCACGCAGTATCACCAACAACAACGGTTGCGAGCAGACCCCCAGCGGCGCACTCAACCAAATTATCAACAGCAGGATCAACCGTTAGCCCAACAGTGTAAGGGGCACCTGTAGAGCCGCTACCCCCGACAGTGACGCAACCTGAACCGACAACAGTGCAAACACATTCAGAAGCGCAACCACAACGAGCCATAGACGAATACTAATCTACTGACCACCAATAACAGGTCCATACGTCCCCGTTGGAACATACAAATATTTGAGGTCCGTGCCAACCTGAGTAAGAATCCAACCCCGATCAGGTGGCAACGCGCCCGGCTGTTCCAACGCCCGCAACCTTGTCTCCAACGTTTCAAGCCGATGCCCGAGGTTACGGTCACCATCACGATATGACATCAGGTACCCACCGTTCCCAAAGGTTGCAGATCAATCCCGACAGTTCCATCAAAACCAACTTTCACCGATTTTAACCGAAAATCTGCAACAACTTTACGGCACGAAGCCGACGAGTCAACACGAATCCTAATCCCCGGTATCAGCTCCGCTAACGTAATCGGCGCAGTTGACTTCAACCCGCCGCCCGTACCCGCTTCAATGTAAAGCTGTTCTTGAAGCAAAGCGAGACGGGTCTCAGCGGCAGTCTGCGCAGACCCAGCGTCTTCTATCTCGTTCTCATCAAAGGTTCGCACCAAAAGCCCGTAGAAGTCCGTATAAGCAGCGCTAGACGTAGCAACCCCTGTAACGCCTTTACCTCGCACCACTACTTGTGTGGCTTGATCGTTGCCTCTAGCTGCAACAACCGGGGGTTGCACCCAGAACTCGTCTGTCAAAACAACGTACGGATCAGCAGGCACTTGTTCGCCACCGCAAAGAATTGTGCGCCCATACGCAGAAAAATCAATACCCGTTTTAGCTAACTCCCCTAACAAATCTTTCGCATACTTGTAATCTGTTTGAGAATAGGTGCGGTCGCCGAGGATACCAGTCAACGTTGTGACGATATTAAAATTTGCTACCGGATCAGTAGACATCGCAGCGTTCGCGACAGTCTCAAAAATTGTTGCCAGATCAACGCCAACAAACGTGAGATCAGCGGGCAGAACCCGACGATCCCACCATGCGGTCAAATCAGCGGCAGTAACCTTGACCGTCCCGTAGCCGAACTCGACACCTGTAACCGGCCCGCACCAAGCATCGCGCCCATCCCGATAAACAATTATCTCAGTGTTCCACGGGTAAACTTCATTCCAGTTGTCGCAGCAACTCTGGCCGAGAAGACCAGATGTCACACCTTGCATCTCAAGTGTGGACGTGTTGTCAACATCGCGTGTGAATGAACCAGACACTGGGTTGAGTTCGCAGATGACAGAACTGCCACCGCGAGTCATCAGAAGAACTTGCAAATCTTCGCCGACTCCGAGGGATGAACCCGGTAAACAAATAGGGGTAGAAACAAACTGGCTTGGCGGCGGGACCAACGCTCCGGCGGTTAGCTTCACCAACCAGTCGCTAGGACCGGCGATCGGCGCAATGGCTGTCAACAACAGGTGAACGGGTTGAGTTGTCAACACGGTCGCCGAGGTTGTAACAACGTCGCCGGGTGCTAACGCACTATCATTTGTCCAGTAAACAGCCTCCGGGAGAGGTACCGGGAACGGCCCGGCGGCAAGCGTAAAGTTTGTGGCCGTGCTTGAAATTGTGCCGGGCACAATCCCATCGGCCACAGTCGGGTCAACCCAAGGCGGGACTGCATCCGCAGAAGAACAATACGCAATGGCGACCCACCATCCGCCAGCGTTGACGGGCAACACCATCGTTGTAGTTGTTTCCAAATACATGCCGCCGGGGACAACCGTAGCGGTTGTAACGAATCCAGCGCCGGAGAAAGACCACGACAGACCATCGCCGCCAGAAGTTGTGTAAAACGCGTCAATGTTACCGTCGCACACGTTGGGGTCGCTTGACGCACCAATCTCCACAACGTTGCCATCCGCGTCTGGTATTGACCCCGTAAAAACCCGATACGGTTGAACACGCACAACCCCATCAACGTTGTGTGTGTTACCAAGGGAATCCTCAAGGACACAACTCGCATACTCACAGCCCGGACTTGCAGCAGGCCCACAAGTGTATGCTTGCGGTGAATCGTCAAAGACGACAACGGAGCCACCCGAAAACCCTGCCCCGGTGTAAGTCCATTTGACTATCGGGTTTGTTGTAGCGGTGACAAGAACTGACACGGAAACAACAGCACCCGGATAACCGACATCAGTAAAGTTTGCGGACAACGCCGAGTAATCAACTTGTAGTTCACCGCTAATCGCCATCAGGTCACCCGCCGGAAGCTAAGAATTTGCCCGCCGCACCAATCGAAACCCACGCATCGTCAGCAACCCGATAATCCACAGTGATAACAAAACACAACGTCGCGCATTGCGGTAGATCAAACCATTGAAACCCGGCGAAACCAGCAGACCCGACAATACTGTTTCCCGCTACGACGTTACCCCCGGCTAACTGCAACGAAATCAGACGCGTTCTGGAGTCGATAGTTAATAGCGAACCTGACGGGAGTTGCGGGATAGTTAACTCTTGGCAAGGTGTCACACATTGCCATATCGGGTCATTCCCAATATCAACGCACGGGCACGGGACCGGGTCTGCTAGCAACGCCCGAGGGTTTTCATACGCCGACAATTTTAGATTCTGCACGTCGCCCGAACCGGCGAACACCTGAATAAAAGAAGTCGCGCTGTTCCAATCAGCGACGTTTGTGTACGAAGAACATATCTGACGTTTTTGCCACGGGTCGCAATAACAGTTCGCGTCGGGGGTAAATATTGCCGGAGGTGGGATACGAACAGGCCCACAATCAGGGGTGAATGTCGACGGGATAACCGGCGGGCAGTCAGGACACTCAAAACAGTATTCGTATATTTCTTCTGGGAATGGTTCCTCAAACAGCGGAAACGTCAGATCAGAAAAAATGTAAGGTATTTCAGAAGCGAGCGTGAACTGGACTTTGAGAGTCGTGTAGCCGCACTGGTCGCAGCACGTCCCGAACTTGTCAACAACTTTAGGGCCATCAATGAGACCCGTTCGGTGCAACACCCGACCGTAATCCAAAGCTTCAGCGCCATCAGGCGGGCAGCATTTCAACATTGAGAACTCGCCAAGAGCACAATCTTCGCAGCCCGTTGAACCAATGAGCGCCTCGTTCAACCAATGCAAACCGTACTCAGACCCACAACACGTTTTGGCAAATAGGTATCCTGTGACGGTGAGGGTTCGTGGCCCAAGTTTCAACGGGCCTAAACTCCCACCATAAATAGAAGCAGGTGTTAAATCTCGTTGAACAACGGAATCAAACCCGGTGATGTCCTCAACGAACAACCCGAAAAAGTCGCCGGACTCCGGGACATCAGGATCAAACCAAGGCGGGTTGTCTCCATCCTCGCTCAAATCCAAGGTGTATAAACCCGATGGTGCTTGCGCTTCCCATATCCACGTCCACCCGGTTGCTTGCATACTGACCGGCGCTACACCCGACCCCAGATCCTGCAAGACGATACCCGCAGCGGGAAACGCTGTAGCGGGAATGATCGGAGTGTCCCAACGCATCTCAATATCAACCGGACCGGCAGGGGCAGAAAGAAGCTGTGAAGCTGTTCCAGCCGCGAAGAAGTTCCACGCGGCGGCACCCGCTCCCGTTACCGTGGTTGAACCCGGCAGCGGTGTCTGCGTGTCGTCAACAGACCAGATAAAAACATTGGAATCTGTGTTAACCCACCCTGTGGTATCAACCGTTACACCTTCGATGCGGACCCCGACAACAACAGCAGATGTTGCGTTAGGCGGCAACGGCGGCACCGTTACCGGCATCAACTTGCCCGCACCCGCGCACCCCGACGCGTCAAACGAATCAAATAGCAAATTCATTGTGTTCGGGTTGAGATCAGAACCGGGTAGCAGAGCGGTGCAACCAAAATCAGCGGCAGAAAAAAGGTCATCAACTTCGAGCACATAAATCTCAGTAGCGTCGCGCCCGTTAGGCGGATCACAAAACAGTTGCGACGCATGAGAACACGGCACTTTATTCGCCGCATAAGGCCCAAGGTTGCCCGCAACCCCCGCAGCGAACCCACCCAAAACGGTTTGAGCATCAGCACCCAACGGGTTGCCACGCAAATAATCAAGTGTCCGCTGGTTGTTCCAAAGTTCTATCTGATTGCCGTAGCAGTAAGCCTGATACATCAGTGCCTCACAAAGTTGACACGCGCAGAAGCTTGTTCTCTTGCTTCAATCTCAGCGATCACTTGCGCCATAGAAATCCCATAAATGTTGTACGTGTTGCCCTGACCGGGGAACAATCCTTGAACTTGAACACTACTTGCAGGGGTCGCAGCCGGGGGAACACCGCCGGTGGCCGCAGCAGAAGCCGCACGCTGCCCAGCGGCTTGCGAAAGCACCCCGATCAGACCCGAGTCCTCAGCAAGCTGTAACGCCCTCATAGGACGTGTGAGTGGTATCACAACTTCGCGCCCAGCTTCGCCGAGTGTCGCAGTCATCCGAGAAGCGATAATCGCGCCGTTAGCTAAACCTGCATGAACATGGTCATGATGATCCGCACGGGTAATCGGGTTTTTCACAAGGCCACCGCCCGGCCCCGAATAGATCAACTCTGCGAGAATGTCACGAACAGGCTCAAACGCCTGATAAATGCGCAACAACTCCGGGGAGTCGCGGCTAGGCCGCAACCCTGCAAAGTCAACCGCCCGGCTACTCGAATGAAGCGACGGTCGCGTGTTACCGGATCCTCGGGTTGTGGCACCCGGACGGGTTGTAGAGATCGCCTTAAACGGAACACCCGTTTCTTTCATATAATTTATGAGCGCGGGGAACGAACCGACACGGCCCGCTACACGCCGCATCGCTTCGATCGCAGCAGGCAACCCCGCGGGGAAACCGGCGGGGAACGCTGTCCCAACACCGCCCGCAGCTTCAGCGGCAGCCTTGTTTGCCTCATCAATTTTTTGTCCGACGAATCCGAGACCGCTAAACGCAGCAGACTGTGCGATTCCGCCAAGATACTTAGGAGCGTAAAACGCTTCTTCCGCCAAGTTTTTTGCTTGAGCAAACGTCGTTTTAAGAGCGTCTTTCAACCCTTCCAAGATCGACGAAGGCAGCGACGCAAACGAACCCGCACCAAGCGGAGGCATAGCTGAAGCGGGCGACCCTGTTTGCGGGAGGAACCTCGCAGCCATTTTTTTATCATCGCGAGGGTCACGCTCACCAAAGTCGCCGCGCCGCAACATATCAAACTCTGCGTCAGTCATCCCCTTCATCGAACTCGCCGGGATCACACCCTCACCGCGTTGCATCTTCACAAGCATCTCTGAAGAATCAAGCGGCCCACCCGTTTGCGGGAGACGGCCACCCACAACACCACCAGAATGAGCAGTCGGGAACATCAACTGAGGGATATTAATATTTGCTGTAGCAGGTATCTGATCCAACGCGCCCGTCAAAGTCGTCGCGAACGGGTTCCATATGCCCGACGCGAACGTTCTAAACGGTGCTGTAACAGCAGCAGTGATCCCCGCAGCGACACCACCCATGAACGCCGGAAGGCCACCAAAGCCAAGCATTAGCCCCGAACTCCAGTTAGTGGCAAACACCCCAAGGTCGGCAAATACCGCCTTGAATGAACTCGCAAACGCGGCCATACCACCGGCCATACCAAACCAGATCCGCGCACCAGTGTCAGCCAAAAGCCCCGTGATAGTCATCGGCCACGCAGCAATGAACGCTGTTAAACCGGTTAAAACCGTTAACACTTGGGCCACAAAAAACTTGAACGTCGCAGCGGTCCCGTCCCACACTTGCTGACCAAAAGCGCTCAGCGAGTCAATAGCAAACGTTGACAGAGCAGCAAACCAATCTTTCACGGGTTGCAACGCAGTGACCGCAGCCTCAACAACGTTCGTCATAGAAGTTGTAATCGTCGCTGAAATACCTTGAGTGTCAGGAGCGGATGGCAAACCAGAGAACGCCAACCCGGCTAGCCCAGACTCGCCTGTCGGCGTAATCGTTGTTTGCGTTTCAGTCAGAATGTTTATCAAACCAGACTGAACGAGAAGCTCTTTCGCCCTCGCCGGGTTGGTGAGCGGTATAACAGCTTCAGCTCCCGCTTCACCAATAACAGCGTTCGTGGCCTTAGTGAAAATGCCACCTTCTGCTAATTCAATGACATCGTTAACTTGTGGGAGGAAACCAAATGGCTTTTTTCCAAATATTGAGACGTCGCGCAACGGATCAAGAAGCTTTGTGTTTATGAAGCGGGCAATCGGACCCCATAGTTTGTTTGCGAGGTTGATCCCACCGGTTGCAACAGAACTTAAAGCGTCAACAAGTTTGCCGGGAATGCCTGAGAAGAAGTCAACAATCCCGCTAAGAACCTCGGGGCCACGTTCCTTGACAACATCAAACCCGCCTTTTATAAAGTCGAAGAGTTTTGTTCCGAGGTCGCCGATAAACCCGATGAGTTTTCCGGGAAGTTCCCCAAGCCATGTGCCAACTGTTGCCAGAATGCCGGGGCCGTTCTCAACGATCCAGTCAAACGCTCCTTTAACCCAACCGAGGATTGTTCCTCCAAGATCACCGAGAAAACCAAGAATCTTACCGGGCAAACTAATAAGCCATTCGCCGACAGTTAAAAGGATTCCGGGGCCGTTCTCAACAATCCAATCGAACGCCATCTTGACCCAACCGAGGATTGTTCCGCCAAGATCACCAAGAAAACCAAGAATCTTACCGGGCAAACTAACAAGCCATTCGCCAATAGAGAACAAAATGATGGGGCCGTTCTCAACAATCCAATCAAAAGCGACTTTAACCCACTCTAAAAGCTTAGCTCCTAGATCACCAAGAAATCCGAAGATGATTGCGGGCAGGCCAATAAGCCAGTTGACTATCTTGAGCAAAATGAGCGGTCCGAAGCGCACAACCGCGTCGAAAGCTAGCTTTATTCCGTCTACAAGTAATGGGGGCAGTTTTGTAACGAGCCATCCACCGATGCCTTTTAGGACATTAAACAGAAGTTTAATTAGGTCAAGACCCCAATCAGCGAGAACTCCCAAAATGCCCGGTATCAGGGTAATGATTATCTTAAATGATGAGTACATGAGCGATATGAAGATGCCCGGAAGCCTTGAGAAGAAGCTCTTGAAACCGTCGATAAGGCCCTCACCTGCCATATCTTTCTTCTTGCCACCCTTCCCACCCTTGCCGGGCTTAAATAGTCCAACAATGAAATTGCCGAGGATCTCGGGGAGGTCTTTAAGTCTCTTGAAGAACTTGGGTGCTTCCTTGACTATGTAATCCGCAGCACCCTCAATCAACCCAGCAAATGCCTCACCCATGTCTGCAACGTAGTCCAAAAGGAATGCAGGTAGATCAACTATCCAAGTTGCGATACCTTGCCCTATTCGATCGAAGCCACCCAGTATTTTTGTCATGTCGAATGTGAAAATTCCAGCAATAATGTCGCCTAAACCGCCGAGAATCTGAGCGCCACCCTTGATCGTTGTAAGGATGGATGCACCCCAACTGCCAAGGATCGGGAAATCCTCTATCTTCGGAATAAGAGCGTCAATTGTTCCCGGTATGATGTCCTTAAAGAGTTGCTTTATGGCATCGAAGGCTGCTGGGAGGGCAGTCTTTACGGTTGTGAGTATTGAGTTGAACAAATTTGTAAAACCCGAAGCAATCTGACCACCATCCAGATTAAAGATTCCAGCAATGATGGTTGAGAATGAACCAGCCGCCTCAGAAATACCTTGCAGTTGTATAATTATCAGTTCTGCTATTTTGCCGACAAAGGGAACATTTTCGATTCGCTTCTTAAAATCCTCTAACGCTAGAGGAATTATTGTTGAGAAAAGATAGCCTAAGGACGCTGCGATACTGGGAATTGAAATACTCAGTACGTTGCCGATAGCCTCAAATGACTTGTCTATGCCCTCTTGTATCTTTACGGGATCAAGAGTAAATATCCCACTGATAATGTCGCTTATGCCGCTGAAACCGTCGAAGCTAGCTTTTATTGCGCTAAAAATTCCCTTGGCGAATGGGTCAATCAAATTCTCTATGTACGGTTGGAGTGACGGAACATTAGATATTGCTCCAATAAGCGTTGTATAGATCGAGTCAGTTACACGTGCTCCACTATCAGATAGATTTCCGAGAAAATCAAAAGCCTGAGATACAACTTCCCCGATGACTCTAGGTAGATCCCTGATCTTGTCATAGAGAATGTCTAAAGCATCTCTAGCAGTTTTAGATGCCCCCTCAAAGTCACCCTCAATGAGCTGTTTTATGGTCTTAAATCCTTCAATTACTGCTGTAAATGTTATGTCTTTGACTGCGTCGAAGACTATGCGGATTGCAGCACCAAAATCCTCTAGTGGTGTTATTCCCTCCCTAATCAAGTCCTTGCCATTGCTAATACCAGTTGCGAACTCTTGGAACTTATCTATAATCGTGTCGTAGGCACCGCGTATTGAGACACCAAAGTTTTCTATCGGAGTAATACCTTCCTTGATAAGATCCTTACCTACAGTTATGCCAGTAGTGAACTCCTTAAACTTGTCGCTGAGACCCTGAATAAAGTCTCGTAATGGCGCACTACGTTCATATAGAGTCTTGAAGGCAAATATAAGTCCAGCAATAGCAGCGACTGTCAGAACGATGGGACTAGACAGAAAACCGAATAGAGTAGTAAGTGCTCCAATTATCACACTGACAGTAAAGATTACGGCACTGATTACGGCCCAACTCGCAGCAAGCCCACCGGCAACAATTAGGAACTTCTTGATTGCATCCTTCGCATTATCAAAGGCTGTTCTAATGGTTTCAATTTGCTGAGGAGTTAGCTTCTGCATTTCAAGCCTAAATTGAAATATCTTGACCTCTATCTTCTTGATAACGTCAGAAATGGTATCGCCAACAATCTTGAATGCATCGCTTAAAGCGGATGTCTTATCTTTGGCACCCTGCATGGCATCACCTGCCGCGCCTATTGCAGGTGAGAGCAAGTCGCCTATTGCATTGAATAATTCCTTGACTTGATCGAAGAGACTTCTGAGTGAGGTACGAAAGTCCTCGGACGACTTGTAAGCGCCGATCAGTACGCCAGCAAGTATAATGAACCCGAGGATGGCGGGATTCGTTGCGAGCACCTGAAATACCTTGACGAGTCCTCCGAATGCCTTGAGAAGGCTACCCATAATTCTCAAACCCAGACCAAGGCCACCTAGAGCGAAGACAATCCCAACGATTGCTTTTATCGCTCCGGGGGATTGCTCCATCATGCGGTTCATGAACCTTGCAACAGCATCGGCGGCATCTGCAAGTTTGTTAATGATGCCGTCTTTGCCGCCAAAAGCAACGATAGCTATACCTTGCAGGGATGACGTGAACCTCTTGAGTCCACCCTTAACACCTTCCATCTGTTTAGCTGCGATCTCAGCAGCGGTCCCACTATTCGCCATTTTATCGCTGAGATTAGAAATCTCCTTTGCCGGGAGTTTCATCGTCTCAAACAACGCAGCGCCAGATTCTCCGAACAGGTCTAAGGCTTGAGCCGAAGTCAGCCCGGCACCTTCAAGCAGCCTCAGTACCGATTGAAAGCTTAAAACGTCGCCATCAGCGTCAACTAACGTGCCATTGAGTCTACGAGTTGCACCGATCAGCGGCAGAATTGCATTGTTCTTTGTCGCTGACATTGCTTTTTCAAGCTTCTCCTGAGCTTGCTGCGCATTAAATCCACGCTTGACGAACGCAGCTAGCACTGAGGTTGTGTCGTCAATGTTGAACTTGAACTTAGAAACCGTGTCGTATGACTTTAAGAACGCAAATCGTAAGTTATCTTGCTGATCCTTATTTAATCCTAATTCCTTGGTTGCGGTCTTAAGCTCATTACCGGCCTCCTTGTTAGCCTGAGTCAGTTCGCGCAGAGCTTCAGAACCGACGCTTACAAGTGACAAGAAGCCCGGACCGGCGCGCTGCCCGAAGACGGTGATTGCGTCAGCAGTACTAAATGACGTTTTTTCTAACTGACCGATGATGTTCTCAAGTGGTAGAAGTTTCCCAGCAGAGTCCTTGGTTACTATGCCAAGCCTGTCAATGACTTCAGCACCCTGCTTTGTCGGTTTCTCCAGCTTGACTATTGCGCCACGAAGAGCAGTACCGCCTAGCGAAGCCTTCAGTCCAGCATTGGCTAGAAGGCCCAACGCTGCTGTTGTTTCCTCGAAAGAAACTCCTGAAGCTTCCGCAACGGGTGCCACGTATTTCATTGCGTAAGCAAGATCAAGCAACGTTGTGTTGCTGCTTACGAAAGTGTTAGCAAGTACGTCATTGACGCGACCGACTTCACTTGCGACCATCCCAAACGAGCGCAGCGTGTCAGCAGCAATCCCCGTTGCTTCAGCTAAACCGAATTGGCCAGCAGAAGCAAGCCGCAACGTACCGGGAATGGCTTGAAGAATTTCGTTAGTGCTAAAGCCCGCTGTAGCAAGTTTTACCATTCCGTCCGCTGCTTGAGCGGCAGTGAACTCTGTATCTCTACCGAGTTTCTGCGCAACGGCATCGAGTTTGTCAAACTCTTCCCTGTTTGCCCCAAGAACAGCACCAACGCGACGCATCGAAGTATCAAAGTCATATACAGCTTTGACACCTAGAACGCCGAATAGGGCCGCCGCAACAGTAAACCCGCCAAGGGCTTTACCCATGCTTGTAGCGGATGCTCCCAAACCTGTGAAACTTGACGAAACTTTGCCAAGACCACCAGCTAATGCAGCAGAACCACCGATGCCTGTAGCCATCGCAGCCGAAGTTTTAGAACCCAAACCTGCAAGGGTTGCGTTGAACGCTGAGGCGTCACCAACGATCTCGATGACTGCTGTACCAACAATTTGTGGCATCAGGTCACCCCATGAAAGGTTGTGTCGGAGTTATCAAAAGTGTGCTGATCTGCGAAAGCATCATGGTCACTATTCCACCATGAAGGAGCCTCCATGCCCTGCATAGAAGCTGGAAGCATCGGGTCATCAATGATCTCACCACCATGAGCGCCTAATCGTCCAGCGAGAGCAAGATCAACTTTTTTGCGACCTTCTTCATCAGCATCCTGCACGAGACGCGAATAAACAAAGTTCAACATCTCCACAAGGGAGAGTTCTGCTAAACGCCTACCGGACCCGACGAGCCAGCCGTCAACCTCAAGTGCATTGTAACTGCACCACGAACTGAGGACTACGACTGCTCTGTAGGGCGCGCGGCGATCACCTCTGTCGCAGCTTCAAGAATCTTATTTAATTCATCAAAATCTATGATCGGGTCAGCTTCTTCTAGGAAGTTCATGAAACGCTCACGATCGTCAGAGATGAATGCGTGGTTCAAGAAGTCGAGGATCGCACCCATCTGCCGTGATGGGGAGGTTTTGGAATCCCCGGCAGCAGTTAGTTTCAACATCACAATCGCAGGAATCTGCGAAGCAAGCGTAAAGGTTTCTTCTCGCACGTTGATCGACTCTGACTTCTTCTCTGCTTCAGCGGCTAAAGCTTCAATCTGGTCAATCGGAGCAACTGCTGTTGTATCTGACATACGTCACCTTTCAATCGTTATGTTGAGAGGATTGTACTACAGTGCACAACAGGACGCCTGCAATAATCACGCTTTTGCAGCAATAACCGTTTTCAGAGAGTCCCAAAGAAACGGCTGTGGGTATTTGGTCCCCGGATGCCATACCCGCAACCTGTACTGAAGGACGCCTGTTACCCTGTCAGGGAATACGAGCATTGGGGCATTTACTGGAAGAATCTCATGGGGTAAAGAGCCTTCATGGACTGCGAGGACGTATGGTGCGGAATCCCCACCCGCTCGCACTTCGCCACGGATGGGTGGGGATGTGACAATCGACTGGATTGAGTCGCGCAAACTACCGCTCACAGTAGGACATGTCGCCTGTGCTAGTTCTTCTACCGATTTAGTCAGAGCAGAAATGTAGATGCCGACCGCACCCGTTGGAGACTGAAGGAGTTCAGCTAGGCCCGCTGGGTTCGGAATGAAACCAGCCATTAGCAGCGACAGCTATCTAATTCCATGAGCCATGTTGCAGTGAATCCCGCACATCCACCTCTTGGTGGATCGGGTTTCAGAGTTCCCATCATTGCCATAAGGCAACCGTTTTGGTTGACATTGTAAAAGTTGTTATTAAATGCTGATACAAGCCTGCACCAGACAACATTAGCGTCGATCAGTAAAGCCTCAGATGCCGCTTGCATGTCTGGGGTTGGCGGAAATGGGGACTTGGCATTATCCCTCACAACCGGCCAGCAAGGACGGACAAGTCGGGCCTTCACTCTCATCATTCGTGAGACACCACACTGGAAGGGGTCAGAAGTATTTGCTGACGGGAACTTTACTGTTGGCAAAATCTCTTCCATCCACACTGCCAGAAAGTCGCAGCAGTCATCAGGTGGCGTTGTCCAAGAAATGAAACAAGATCTGGGAGCGCCTGCAACAGTGCATTCTCCCAAGGCGACACACAGGTCATCTACAACAAGCTGAAGGACTTCATTAAGATACGACGGGTCAGTAAGGTCACAAGCCACGAGTCACGTCCACGTCGTCGGACGCTTTTTCTCATCAGCCCGATATACCGCTGCCCTTCTTTGCAGACCAGCCGGATTAACAGACTTAACCCAGAGGTCAACCTCATAAATCCCCACTTGGCCCTTATCGAGGAATACCAGCGGGTCTGCAAACTCCATTGAAACGCCTTCACGAGTGATTTGTTTCAGTCGTTGCGGGAGTATGCACCCATCGCCACCACACTGGTTCAGTGCGATCTGGCAAGCGAAGATTGCTGCTGCCATCTGCCCACCCGGCGGGGGTGGTGATCCTTGAACATAAGTGATTGACCATGTTCCAGTGCCAGCAAGGCAACCTGTCTGATAAATAGTCTGCGAGGAAGGTGCTGTTCCTCCGATTAGCGCTCCAAACGTGCTGGTAACCGACGGGACGTAACCGATAACCACCGGATCAAATAGCACTAAGTAAGGGTTAGTTCCCCCGGCATCGCCCGGCCCGCCCGAAACCACAACAGATCCAACACCAACCGCCGCTTCGATTAGCGCTGAGAGCGCAGCAGCAGAAGCATCGTAAGGGACGCTGATAGCAGTACTACCGCCACCCGGATCGGCCATGCTGAGAATCCAAGAGCCGCCGGTCGCGTCAACCGTGAAGCTCATACCAAGGTCTTGGTTGCCGCCCGGAGCGCACTGCTCAGCGCCTAGATCATTAGAGCATGGCCAGTGGCCTCCATCCACGCGACACACACGCCTGTAAGCCTCAACCTTGTAGGCCGACGGGTCTAAAACCACACCATCAATCAAAACCTCGGTAACCTCATCAACCGTACCGGGAAGATCAACACAATCCAAGTGGCAAACCCCACGGCATCCCTGCCATTTGTTGACCCATCCGCCCGCGACCATGTACGGCAACGAAGGGTAACCAGCGTACGCCCAACCCCAACCGGATGAAGCAAACCAAGACCATGTGTCAGCGTTGCAACCGCAGTTGTCTCCGGCGCATGGAAAAACTGTGCGAGTGCATTCTCCGGGCCAGCGTCGCCCGGACAATCTAAACAGAATCTCTGACGCGAACTGGATTGCTTCAGTCAGGTCGAACGCGGGGTCTAGGCCCGTGCAGCAGGCGCGAACCTGCTCATCAGTTGTCCACTGAGTACAAGGGGGGGGAGGAGGCGCTGCCACAATTTCAGCTTACATGCTGCATCGCTCATTCTTCTGAGTGGGTGCCTTCCATTGCTTCTAACCAAAACTCCAATGGGTCAACATCTGAATGTGCGGCAAAGTTAAATACCAGTTGACCAAGTAACCCAGTTAGCGAAACTATGACGGCCTTAGATTCCTTCTCACTCAAACCGCCGATCAAGTGAAGAAGACCCTCCCAATCTTTTAGCAACACTGCTGCCATTAAAGCAGTCATATCTTTCTTCGCTTCTAGTGCATCGTGCATATATTTGAGCATACGGCCCAAGATGGACGAAGGTATGTAACAAAATTTAGATAGCGATGAGTGAAACATCCATGTGAACTTTTGTTATCCTCAGCACATCGTAAAAGAACCGGATGACTGGAAACTCCAAGCACGTTGCCGGGGGAAACCCCCTAGTATGTTCTTTCCAAAACAAGGCCAGTATCAAGATGTTGTAAGAGCCAAACAGTTCTGTGTGCAATGTGAGGTCCAACAGGAATGTTTGACTGCGAACATAGATGAGGACGACGGGGTGTACGGCGGGACTTCTGGGAGACAAAGAAAAGAGATGCGTCGGGCAGCAAAACGCTCAGCACGAGAAAGGATACAAACTGAAAATCGTATTGAGTATCGAAAGCTCACGGCACAAGCAGAACCGTGGGAAGAAACCTGACGGGTCTGCTGCGCTTGCACGCATCCGCTCAGCATGGCGTGAAGCTGTAACCGCTAGAGATGATGAACGCAACCGACTGTCTGGATGGGTTGCCGGAGCAGTAGCGATTTACGGTTCCATCACCGGGGAACCTGTCGATGTTTTACTGAAACGGCTTGAAGAAGAGATGCCGTCAGGTAGCCCTGCGACGGATGGCACCAGCCAATCCGTGTGGCCGGGGTCACAGTTTGTTGAGGGAAGATCAACGCCAGCCCCGCCCCGGCCGCCCGGCGCTCAAAGACGTGTTGAGTGACTATCACGGTAACTTGACGTTTCTGCCGTAAGGTATCCGATCAATAACCCTTGTGTTTCTATAACAGACACATAAGGGTTGACCATAGGTGAGCAGAATATAATAACTGCTCAAGCTGGAGGAGTTGTAAATTGGATCACATCGTTGTACCTGAAGACCTAACAGCCATTGCCGACGCTGATCTCAAGGCGCTCGCTGAGAGTGTTCGTGCCGAAGCAGAAGCAATGGGTGGCGATGCAGCCACATCCGACGAAGCGCTAGCTATGGTCGAGGCACTTGTTGCCGATTACGATCGCATTGCCAAAGAACTTGACTCGCGGTCAGCACAACTGCAAGATCGCAGTGATCGGATTGCTGCTGCAATGGATCATTTCGTCGAACCAGTTGCAGATGAGGTTGTTGAAACCGCAATTGAGGCTGAAGTGGTTATGTCAACCGAGGTCGTTGTCGAGCTTTCATCTGAGGATGACGCTCCTAGCGAGGTTGTCGAACTGGCAACCGAAGTAGAAGTAGAAGAAGAAGTACCCGCTGAGACCATTCTGGTCGAAGAGGTTGAAAAAACAGAAACCGTTGAATTGTCCTTGGAGGTCACAGTGGAAGACAGCAATTCCCTTACAGGTGCCGAGGCCAGTTCTGCACTGACCCGGCGTATACCAGAGGGTGTAACACCTCTGGCCGATTCCGCTCCATCGGGCGCAATCCTGCACGCATCCAATGCGATCCCCGGTCTTAGCGAGGGAACAGCACTAGATCGTATGCAGCTTGCAACGGCGATCACCAAGAAACGTCACGGCATGAACAATGCCTCCAGTGGCACTTACGAGCGTGTAGTTCTTGCAACTGCCCAGTCGGATCTTCCCAATAAGGTGTCTGGTGGCGCTGAGGAAAACTTCTCAGTGTTTGACACTGTGCGTGCCGAGTGGGCCGCTTCGACTCGTGAGCGTACTTCGCTTGTCGCTTCTGGTGGCAACTGCGCACCTATCCCGCCTTCGTATGAGTTCTTCCGTCTGGCAGAGCCTCTGAATCCTGTTGAGCAGACTTTGCCGTCAGTTGAGGCACCTCGTGGCGGTATCCGCTTTATTACCCCGCCGGATTGGACCGATGCCCTTGCGGGTGTTCGTGTCACAACTGAAGCTGAAGATGCCGCCGGGTATGGGTCTGCTAGCGGTTTGACTGCGCCTAAGCCTTGCGTGCATGTTGATTGTCCCCCGATTGAGGAATGCTTGGTTGACGCTGTTTCTCAGTGTGTGGAGTTCGGCAACCTCAACTATCGGGTGTTCCCTGAGCAGGTTGCTGCGTTCCTTGAAGACCTTGCGGTGGCGTTTACTTCCACTAAGGAAATCTTCTATCTGGATGCGATTGACGCAACTTCTACCGCTGTGACAGCCGCACCCGCTTATGGTGCGACTCGCGGTGTGACACAGACAATCCTTGCTGCGGCAGCGAATTATCGTCGCCGTCAGCACATGGCGACCAACTCTGTGTTGACTGTGATGCTTCCTTCTTGGACTGTTGAGTTTATCAAGGTTGACATGGTAAACGATCATGCGCTCGGGTTGAACTTCTTAAACGCCGGTGAGTCTGAAGTGACCGCATGGTTGGCTTCTGCGAATCTTGATGTTGCTTGGTACTACGACTCGGCGACGGGCGCTGGTCAGGCATTCAATGACATTCAAGGTGCTGGTGTGATTAACCCGTTCCCAACTTCAATTGTTGGTTACATGTTCGCTCCGGGAACGTATGTTCGCCTTGATGGTGGAACTCTAGATGTTGGTATCGTGCGGGATTCAATCCTTAACGGTACTAACGATCTGCAAATCTTCTCTGAGCAGTGGGTTCAGGTTTGTCAGGTTGGTTTGGAGTCTCTCCGTCTTGAGATCACTCTTTGCCCTGATGGTACCGGCCCTGAGGCTGTTACGCCTTTGGTGTGCGCTTAACAAAGCGCAACGTTTAGCGATGGGAGGGGTCGGGAAACCGGCCCCTTTTTCGCGTTTACAGTTAGTTTGTTTGTTAGTATGAGCCGATGAGAATTGGTGCTGTAGTGCCGATGTATCCGCCGGAATCTCGGGTTGGGTCATGGCTATCTACACATGAGTTTCTAAAAGTGTTGAACGCTGCCGGGCATGATGTTGTCGCGAACCCCGTGATGAGTGGCGGGCCGGAATACCTTCTGGATGGTGTGCGCGTTGTTCCCGGTTTGGAACGCATGGAAGAAACCGTGGCGGGCGCTGATGTTGTTATCTCTCACTTGGGTGATTCGGGTCACGCTCATAGGCTTGCCGTGTATCACAACATCCCGTCGGTGCGGATGGTTCACGGGCTGATAGGCCACGATGCTCTCCGGCAGATGAGCGACTCCCCGCCTGATCTACTTGTTTTCAACTCTGAGTCGTCAGCGTTGATAGCCCGGCACAGATGCCCGCATATTGTTGTTCACCCCATATTTGATCGGCAAGCCTTTGAGACAACACCGGGCGATAGGGTTACGTTTGTTAATCTTTCTGATTCTAAAGGCGTAGCCATGTTTCAGAAACTTGTTCGTTTCATGCCTGATGTACAGTTTTTGGGAGTGAAAGGCGGGTATGGTGCGCAGCGTTCTGTTGTCGGGCGAAACGTTGAAGTTGTTGCCTGCACGCAGAACATGCGTGACGACGTGTACGCACGAACACGCGTCTTGTTGATGCCTTCCAAGGCTGAGACGTGGGGGATGGTTGGTGTTGAGGCGATGTGTTCCGGTATCCCGGTGATGGCTTCACCGACTCCGGGGTTGAAAGAATCCTTGGGGGATGCGGGTGTCTTTGTGGAGCAAAACAATTTTAAGGGTTGGATCGAAGGTTTGCGGCACCTGCTCAAGGGTGACGTATGGTCTGCGGCTTGTGTCAAAGCATCGGTAAGAGTTGCTCAATTGGATTCCTATGAGGGTGCTGTGCTGTTTGTGAAATCTGTTGAGGGTCTGAAGCGTTGAACGTCGCGGTGATGATCCCGTGGAGAGCTAGAACAGCCCGCGTCCCCGCGTATCATCTTGTGCGGGCATGGTACGCGGTGCATGTCCCTGAGGCACAGATTATGACTGTTGATACAGATCATGAACCGTTTAACCTTGGTGCGTGTCGCAATGCGGCAGTTGAACTCGCAGCGGGTTTAGGCGCTGATGTGATTATCATTTCTGATGCAGATACGCTACCCCCGCCGTCGGCGCTAGCCGCTGCGATCGCTCAGGCAGGCGATCATCGTCTTCACATCCCATTTGACAACTGTGTCTACGCTGGCACAGATTCTCCGCCGGGGTTAGCTAACGGCGGTGTGCATGTCGTCACCCCCACATTTTGGGAGACTGTCGGGGGTCAGGACGAACGGTTCGTCGGGTGGGGTGGCGACGACGATCAGCTTGTTGCTGTTGCAAAATGTTTGGTGGGGGTTGTACGCCATCCGGGGTTAGCAGTTTCTTTGTGGCATTCTGACGCTGAGCGTATATGCGCTCAACCGAACCGTGATTTGGTGGGAGAGTATTGGCGTGCCGTTAGCAACCCGACTGCGATGCGAAAGTTGATTGCTCAACGATGATCCCTGCACGACTGATACGGACTGTTCCTGCCGAGACTTCTTTTGAGGCTGAAACGTTTTGGCGTGGCGCGTGCGGTTTGCATCCGCATTGGGATTATGTGACATTCCGCGATCCTGTAGATCCCGCAAAGTTTCCCCTCACCTCCCCACACTGGGCGGATTGTGCTTCGGGGGCGCAGATGGCGGGCCTGATCCGCTTGGAAGCGTTATGGCATTTTGGTGGGATCTATTTGGATTCTGATGTTGAGTTGTTTAGACCGCTTGATTCGTTGCTTCCGTATGATGTGTTTGCGACTTGGGAGTCGCCGTGGTCGTTAAACGACGCTGTTTTAGGGGCTGTCGCGGGGCATCGGCTGATGCGAGAAGCAATCAGTTTGGCGATTGAGAGGTTGCCGTTAGGTGCTTTGCATTCAGGGCCGAAGGTTGTGAACGACCTTTTTCGTGACAAAGCTGATGTGCTGCTGTTACCGCCGCGGTCTTTTTCGCCTTACCTTTGGAATGAGAAACATCGGCGTGATGAGGATCACACGGTTCATCCGGGGACGTTCGGTGCGCACCATTGGGCCAACTCCCACGGTGCGTGATGAACTTGTAAAGCCCTAACTCTCCCCGGTTAGCTCAAGTTTTGCGAGTATGGTTGGTAATCTGTTCCCCTAGTAGGAGTTGCTCCGTGGGCATTTCACCTGAAGCTGTTGTACGCCCACCCGCCACAGAACGCGCGTTGCATGGCCTTTTAGACTCGGCAAATATTGTCGTCGAACCCGACTCACGCTGGGAAGCAGGGTTTGTCTTCCAACCCGAGAACTGTGTTAGCTCCGAGGTTTGGATTCCTTGCGGCGCTGGAAACAACTTTATTATC
>Ga0105050_10004169_pt1 | contig 19414 bp, 11 predicted proteins | sample FRY01_FD_78088 | JGI IMG/M metagenome (GOLD analysis project Ga0105050, IMG submission 78088) | Freshwater microbial communities from Lake Fryxell liftoff mats and glacier meltwater in Antarctica - FRY-01 | ecosystem: Environmental > Aquatic > Freshwater > Ice > Glacier meltwater ...
AACCAACGTAATTGGAAGGAGAAAAGTAATTCTTTCACCTCTCGTGGAACTGAACCAAAACGGTCTTTTAAACGTATAGCAAAAGCTTCCAATTCCTCTTGATTTTTTAAATTGTCGAGTTCTTGGTACAAACTCAACCGTTCGGCTACATTGTTCACGTAATTGTCGGGAATTCGCACTTCCATATCGGTTTCAAAAATGCAGTCCTGCACAAAAGATTGAAACGAATCCGTTTGGCGATCGTCGAATAAATCCTTGAATTCACTTTCGCGCAACTCTTGCATCGCTTCGTTGAGGATTTTTTGGTACATCTCAAATCCAATTTCTGAAATGAAACCACTTTGTTCACCGCCTAACATATTTCCTGCGCCGCGAATGTCTAAATCTTTCATCGCAATGTTGAAGCCTGAACCTAAATCGGAGAATTGAACCAACGCCTCTAATCGTTTACGTGCTTCTGAAGTCATTACGCTAAATTTCGGCGCAATTAAGTAACAGAATCCTTTTTTATTGCTGCGTCCAACCCGACCACGCAATTGATGTAAATCGCTCAATCCAAAATTTTGAGCATCGTTGATAATAATCGTATTCGCATTAGAAATGTCGATTCCAGATTCAATAATTGTTGTTGCAAGCAATACATCATAACGTCCTTCAATGAAATCCAACATTACTTTTTCAAGCTGTTTTCCGTCCATTTGACCGTGCCCAATTCCAACGCGAACTCCAGGACACAATCTAGAAATCATACCTGAAATTTCACGAATATTGGAAAGTCGATTGTTTACAAAAAACACTTGTCCGCCGCGTGTTACCTCGTAGGAAATAGCATCACGCAATAATTCTTCGTCAAAAGAAACTATTTCAGTCAAAACCGGTTGACGATTCGGTGGTGGTGTGTTAATTATGCTCAAATCACGTGCGCCCATCAACGAAAATTGCAAAGTTCTCGGAATTGGAGTGGCTGTTAAAGTCAAGGTATCAACTGACGATCGAATCGTTTTTAATTTATCTTTTACCGCAACGCCAAATTTCTGTTCTTCATCAATAATCATCAAACCCAAATCTTTGAATTTAACACGTTCGGCAACAATTGCGTGCGTTCCGATTAAAATATCAATTTCGCCTTTGGCTAATTTCTTTAGTGTTTCGGTTGTTTCTTTGGCACTTTTAAATCTATTAATGTAATCGACCGTACACGGAAAATCTTTCAAACGTTCTTTGAAGCTGCGGTAATGTTGCATCGACAAAATCGTAGTTGGTACTAAAATTGCTACTTGTTTGCTGTCTGTTACTGCTTTAAATGCTGCTCGCATCGCTACTTCTGTTTTCCCAAAACCAACGTCACCACAAACCAAACGATCCATTGGTCGAGGAGCTTCCATGTCTGTTTTCACATCTTGTGTTGCTTTATATTGGTCGGGGGTGTCTTCGTACATAAACGACGCTTCCAACTCATTTTGCAAATACGTGTCAGGCATAAAAGCAAAGCCAGGTTGACTTCTTCGTTTTGCGTATAATTGAATCAAATCAAAGGCTAATTCCTTGATTTTTTTCTTCGTTTTATTTTTGAGAGTGCTCCATGTTTGAGAACCCAATTTATTCATTTTCGGAACGGATCCGTCTTTTCCAGTGAATTTAGAAATGCGGTGCAATGAGTGAATACCAACGTATAACACATCGCCATCTTTATAAACCAAACGAATTGCCTCTTGCGGTTTTCCGTTAACATCTATTGTTTCTAAACCTGAAAATTGACCAACACCGTGATCGATGTGCGTTACGTAATCGCCTTTTTGAAGGTTGTAAATTTCCTTTAAAGTCAAAGCTTGTTTTGCTTGTCGGAAACCTTCTTTCAAGCGAAAACGGTGGTAACGTTCAAAAATTTGATGATCCGTATAACATACCAATTTCAATTCTGGCGCAATGAATCCTTCGTGTAAAGCAAGATTCATTGGAGAAAATTCCACTTCGCCACCGATATCTTCAAAAATCTGGTACAAACGCTCTATTTGTCGCGGCTGATTGGAAAAAATCAAATTTTTAAATCCTGATTTTTGTCGTGCTAATAAATCTGTTTTAAGTAAATCAAAATTCTTATTAAACGTTGGCTGTGGCTGGAAATCAAAGGCGATTGTTTCTGTTGCTTTAAAATGGAAATCTGGTCCCCATTCCACGCTTGGATAATTATTGAACGTCTTTTTTAGCTCGCTTGGATGCACATACAAATCAGATGGAAGTGTTCGTTTTACTGTATCGGGAAGTTTAGCGTAAATTTCGACTGATTTGTTGTATTCGCGTTCCAAAATTGCAGTCAAACGTTCGTAAGAACTGATCCAAACAGTTGTTGCTTTGCCAATAAATTCAAACAATGAAGCAACACCTTCCAACGTCATTTGACCTTGGATATTTGGAATTACGTTAAAAAACTGGTGAGTTTTGATAGAAATTTGAGTTGCAGCATCAAACGTTCGAATGGACTCCACTTCGTCGCCAAAAAACTCAATTCGGAAAGGGAAATCGTTGGCATAAGAGAACACGTCAACGATTCCTCCACGAATGGAAAATTGCCCTGGTTCGTAAACAAAATCAACACGTTCAAAATCGTATTCTAACAACAATTCATTTATAAAATCAATGGAATAGGTTTTAGCTACCTGAACTTTCAGTGTGTTTTCAACTAATTTTTTTTGCGTTGGAATTTTCTCGAAAAGTGCCTCTGGATAGGTAACAATCCACGTATTTGACCCGTTGGCGATGCGTTCCAAAACTTCTGCTCTTGTCACCACATTAGCATTGTCAGTTTCTTCCAATTGATAAGGAATACGGTACGATGCTGGATAAAACAAAATACGTTTATCCTCGGGGAAAAATCCTTCTAAATCGTTTAGAAAATAAGCAGCTTCTTCCTTGTCGTTAAGTATAAATAATTGGTGACTTGGTAACTGTTGTGCCACTGAAACCGCAGCTATACTCCGCGATGAACCAACGTTTCCTTTCCAGTGAACACGTGCGTTTGCCTTACTTAAAGCGCTTGCCGTTTGATCGACTTGTTTTAAGTTTTGAAAGGACTTGAGTAATTGAGAAAGTTCCATTTTTTATTGAGGTCGTGAAATTACCTAAATAATTGCGATTCACAGATGCAAAAGGAGGTTAAAAGTTGACACTTTGATAAGCTCAATACAAGAATTGAAAAGTAAAGAACTAGAAACTAAAGTAGTTCGTCTCGCCAAAGTGAAAAATTAAGAGTGGAAAGTTACACTCCCAAAAGCTGATTGGAAGCAAATAATCATTTTTTCTGTTTGTGATTTGGCGAGAAGTATAAAATGGAATGTCCTTTAACGGAGGTGTAACAAATAACTTCATTAATTTGTCTTAATAAAAAAACAAATTATGAAAATTATAATAATAACTTTCTTCATGTTCTTTTGCGTTGCTTTAAGCTATGGTCAAGCAAAAGTTGGAACTGAAGTAATCGAAAGAAACACCATCTATGCAGAAGTTTTTGGTCAAGGATTGTGTTATTCAATAAACTATGATCGACTTTTTAACATAGAAAAACGATTTAAAAATTCATTTACAGTAGGCATGGTTTATGTGCCGAAACTAATGCAATTTGGAGAAGGAACTTATTTTGGAGTGCCTGTTTCTTACAATTGGTTACTTGGAAAGAAAAGTCACCATTTGGAATTAGGTTTAGGAATCACTGGACTTTACGCTCAACCTAGCCATAGTGCTACTACTACTAATTTCTACACGTATCTTACCCCGAAAATTGGTTACCGTTACCAACGACCAACAGGAGGTTTATTTTTTAAAGCAACTGCAACTCCAATGATTGACTTATTAAGTGTGAATACGAATAAAATAGACGGTCCCAATCAACGAATATTTTCAACATTAGGTAATGTTGCTGGGCTCGATTATGGCGTATTTCCTTGGCCAGGAGCCAGTATTGGTTATACGTTTAAATAGGCTTTAAATTCATTTTAAATTCACAACTCAAACACTTATCTGTTCACTTTAGGATTGTAAAAAGTTAAGATTTGCAAACTCTAATTATAAAAATGTGTAGGTTCTTTTTCTCTCTTGTGGAAGAGTTTTCGTTTGAAATTCACAATTCAATATTTTAAATCTAACACTTTTACTCATTTTGCCTTCTCCAAGCATTCCTCCATTCTCTCTTTATTTCCTAATTTTTCGTAGTTGATAGCATTGTTTTTCCATGGACGTTTATCATCTGGATAATACTGAATTATTTTGTTATTGAACATTATTGATTTTTGATAATCTCCCAACATTCCGTAGCAATTACCGACATTGAGTAATGCATCAAGACTAGAAGGATTCAATCTCAATACTTCATTAAAATTATCAATCGCCTTATTGTATTCTCCTTTTGACGCTAAATCGTATGCAACTGAAAAATAATAGTTGGCATCTTTTGTACCATTTATCGTATCTACTTTTTGATTGATTGGTTCTAATAAATTATTGATTCCGACAACTTTTAACGCATCTCTTGCAGCAATTGCAGCCGCAAAATCAGGGTTGAATTGTAAAGCTTGATTGTAGCAATAAGAGGCATACATGAAATCCGATTTATTATTTTGGTAAACTGTTCCCAAATTATAAAAAGCCTCACATCTCAAATTTCCGTTCGGTTCACAGCCGATACATTTTTTATAATTAGCGATTGCTTGGTCTGCATCCTTTAAATATAACTGATACAAAACGGCTTTTTTCAGATAGCTTTCTGCAAACTTAGGATGCAATTCAAGGGAAAGATTAAAGTGTTTCAATGCAATTTTTGAGAGTTCTATTTGTTTAGTTGTGTCTTTTTCTTCCATCGCTTTTGCTAGGGTTTGCTCAGCGAAATGGCGTTGATTCTGAGCACTATTTTGCCCCGTTTTTATATCGGTGGAGAAAAGTGTGTAATTATCTTTCCAAACTTTATTTCGATCAAACGTTTTGAATGCATAAAGCGAAAAAATAACGGTAGAAATCGCAAGCATAGGCACTTCATTCAAGGTAGGATTTAATGATTTAAAATTAATTTTTTTAAACAATTCAACAAGAGCAATGACCAATAATAGCACAAATCCTAAGGTTGAAGTGAAGAGAAATCGCTCTGCAAAAATTCCACCACGAAGAATTGTGAACGCTAATGCTGGACCAAAATTTAAGTAAAAAATCACTAATGGAATTCCCAGCATTTTTCTATTCCAAACCAATTTAATAGTGTAATAGGCTCCGAATATAAAAACAGCAAGACCAAAAAGGGCAAGCGGACTGGAAAAATCTACCACCGGAATTTGATTGTATGAATAATCGTAGCGCAAAGCAATAGGTAAAGCGAGTAAACTCAAACCAAAACCGAAAAAGTAGAAAGCCATTGAAAATTTAGCGGCTTCAGCTGCGTGAGGCGGAATGTAAGGATAGTTAATAATGTCAATAGGAATCGAAGCTTCCAAGGTTCCCAAAGCTATTTTTTTCTGAACAAAAAAGAAGAAAATCGCAAGTAAAGTAGGAAATCCTTTTACGATACTTTTTACGATGGTTTGACTGTCAAAAATATAGTAGAAAACAGGAACTAAAACCAAACCTGTGAGTGCAGTTTCTTTTGAAAGCATTCCTAGGAAAGAAAACAAAAACACGGCAGGTAAATATCCCCATTTTTTAGTTTTAATGTGGCGCAACACAAAAAATAAAGCGATAAATAAATTAAGAAAACTCAATAATTCATCTCGACTTTTAATATTCGCAACCACCTCTGTATGAATAGGATGGGCAATAAATAACAAAGATACTACTAACGGCAACCATTTGTTGTAATTACCAAAAATTTGTTGAAGAACTAGGAATAAAAAGACAGCACTTAAAGCAAAAATCAACACATTATTGAAATGACTAACATGTGGAGCATTGCCGAAAAATTCAATTTCAATCGCAAATGTTATTAAAGAAAGAGGACGGTAATATCCGAGTTTCACGTCTGAAAACTCCCATAAATCCATGGTCAAAATCTTTGGAATTCCTTTTATTCCCTCTTGAACATTTAAGTTTTGAATAATTGCACCCGTGTCGTCTAAAACATATTCATGCTTAATAGTATTTGAGAAAAGTAAAAAAGCAGTTAAAAAAACTAAGATACTTCGTCCAATTAATTTTGATTTTTCGATAGAAGAAAGAAAGTTCAAATCGAACCATGCCTTTGTGTTTTCAATTTGATTTTGAATCGTTTGGTTAGTCTTTAATTTTAGTTGATTTTTTGCCATTCCAATTTTTATTTTGAATTGTAAATTTTGTAAAAATCTTTGAATAATGTATTTTATTTTTTTTCTAAAGTTACTTTGATTAATTTTAAGGTAAATCCATCGTTATGATTAGAAAATTTAAAAATCTTTTAGCGCTTACTTTTTTATCAACTGGACTTTTTGCTCAAAATTCAGAATCAATTGCTTCATTTTTAGAAAATCAAGGTGTTGCACTAGATGTTTATTCTGCTTCAAAAGATCACAACACTTTCGCGGGAATTTCAAATCAATCGAATTACTTATTTGTAGCACAAAAGAAAATCGGAAATTATAAACTTCCAGCAACAATTGATTTCGAATTAACAGAGGGTGCTTTTCGACCGGAAGGATTTTCCGAAAATGAATATTTGTTCTTCAATGTATTTGATGCTTCGAGTTTTGTAACAAAAAATAAAACTTATGTTTCGAATTCACTAAATAATCGATATAATTGCTTAACATGTAATAATTACCCCGCATTTGTAATGAATCCCTATTGGGATTATCAACTTAGATCAATTGCTATTTTTGGTTATTTACGACCACAAAAATCGTATCCTTATTATCGTTCTAATAGAATACAAAATACTCAAAAAATTGGCATTGGCGTAAAGAAATTAAATGTCAAATTTGAATTGTTTGCTGAGGCAATGTCACTTTTCATTTTCACAGATAATGTTAGTTCTTTAGTTGAATTAAATCTTGATGGAACAATTTTGTCGACAAAAGAAATTAAATTTAAAGCACCTATTTTATCGAGTAACAAAGGCCGAGGAGTTGTGAAGGATTCAAAAACAAGCGACTATTACATTTTCACAGAAACAAATTTCTCTTACCATTGGTACAGTCTAAATATAGAGACGGGAGAAACAAAATTTCTTTTAAAAATGGACGATGTTTGGCTAAATCCTAATTGGACAATTGAAAACGGAATTTTGAATTATAAAAAAGTGAAAGCTGGAAAGATTAAACAACACGAGCTTAATTTAAATAATTGAGGAAGTGATCTTAGTTGAAAACTAAAGTTAGTTGTTTTGCCTAGGAGTCTGGTATTTGAAACAACGTTAAGTATTTTCAAAGTCTTCATTCCTTTTTTTAGGTGACGAAACTTTGATTTCACTTACAAATTTACTTTTATTTATTTGCCAGAGTAATAATCACTTGTTACTCATTTGTCAGAGTTAAAAAAGTAATTCAATTATTCAAGCTTTCAATTTACTTTACGGTTTGAATTTTATTTCGATTCAAAAAAATCACATTTTCCTCCCTCCTTTCCTCGACAATTTCTAACTTCGTTGAATGAGTTGGTTTGAAACAGTAAAAAAATACTTTCCTGACGTCTGGCAATACCTTATTATCAGTTTCATTTTTATAATTGCAGCACTTTTTATCCTTTAAAATGTTTTGTTTAAACAAGTTAAAATGCTTGTTGTTATTCTAACTAATTAAATTATGCAAAAACGATTGAACATAACGAGTTACTTTGCTAAATTGATCTTTCTTTCAATTTTCCTTTTAACCGTGCCAAAAATCAGTGCCCAATTTAGTCCATCTTTAAACATGGATTCCTTGTCTCACATTAATTACCAACAACTGCATGGCGCCAATTTAAATGATGTTTGGGGATACGCTGACGGTCAAGGAAACGAATATGCCATTGTTGGAACTTCTAAGGGAACTTCGATTGTTGACGTGACGAATCCAGCTAATCCAGTAGAGGTCTTTTGGTTGGCAGGAACAGAATCAATATGGCGCGACCCTTGCGTTTACGGGAATTACGCTTACATCACAACAGAAGCGGAAGACGGTTTGACAATTATAGATTTAAGTCCATTGCCACAATCTACCAATCTTCCAAGTTCAATTTATACCGGACCACTTGGGAATTCATGGCAAAGTGCACACACTTGTTTTGTATCGGAAGACGGTTATGCGTATATTTTTGGTTCAAATCGCGGAAATCGTGGTGCAATTATTTTAGATGTTCACACCAACCCGATGGCACCAATTGAAGTGGGTGTTTTTGACGATTGGTACGTGCACGACGGCTATGAACGAAATGACACCCTTTATTTAGCCCATATTTACGAAGGCTTTATCAGTTTAGTTAATGTTTCAGATAAATCAAATCCTGTTTTAATTGGCACAAGAACAACACCTAATTTTTTTGCTCACAACGTTTGGCCTTCTTCAAATGGACAATTTATCTTTACAACGGATGAAGTTTCGGGAGCATTTTTAGCCGCTTATGATATTTCAAATCCTAATCTTATAACCGAAGTAGATCGTATTCAAAATTCTCCCGGAACAGGCGTGATTCCACACAATACTCACGTAAAGGGAGATTATACGATTACGAGTTATTACTCAGATGGCGTTATAATTCACGATGTAACATACCCTTACAACATTATAAAAGTAGGTTCTTACGACACTTATTCAGGTCAAACGATTGGATTTGATGGTTGTTGGGGAGTTTATCCTTTTTTACCTTCAGGAACAATTTTAGCCTCTGATATCACTAAAGGACTATTTGTTCTTGGCGCAACTTATCAAAAAGCTTCTTACCTAGAAGGAATCGTTCGTGATGAATCTAACAATCAAGTTTTGAATGATGTAACTGTTCAAATTGTTGGCAACGACCAAAAAGAACGCACAAATTCTAACGGGTTTTATACCACTGGACTTTTTGGAACCGGAATTTATCAAGTTTCTTTTTTTAAAGTTGGATATTACCCTAAAACAGAAATGGTTCAATTAATCCAAGGTCAAATAGTAAATTTAGAAACGGTTCTTACTCCTATTCCTCCTTTTGGTTTGAATGTCAGAGTGTATGAAGCTGGTACAAACGACCCGATTACGGATGCGATAATCAGCCTAAAAATTCCATTAATTACGCATGAAGGAACCTCAAACGGTTTAGGAGAACGAGATTTTGCATTGTATTATGCTGAAGAATATCAAATTACGGTCGGGAAATGGGGCTACACAACTAATTGTTTCAGACAAATTTTAGATGAAAACACAATGACCTTAACCATTGAATTAAGCAAAGGATATTATGATGATTTTGAATTAGATTTTGGTTGGATTGTTACAAACACAGCATCCTCAGGTATTTGGGAAAGAGGAATTCCAAATCCAACTAATGGAACTATGGTTGGTTTTGATGCGCCTTATGATTGTGGTGATATTGCTTTTGTGACTGGAAATAACCCAAATTTGAATCCTGATTTTGACGATGTGGATGAAGGTCAAACTTTGCTAATTTCACCTCAAATGGACTTATCTACTTACTCAACACCTTATATTAATTACGATAGAGCATTTTTCTGCTATCACGGACCATTTTTGTTTGACGATAAACTTAAAATCTTTTTGTCCAACGGAACAACAAGCGTGCTCATCGATCAAATTGGCGCACCGCAAGGGGATTTAATGAGTTACGAAGCCGTGAGCATTCCAATTTTAGGTTTGTTACCTCTTACTAATACGATGCAGTTGACTGTCAAAATTTCAGATGAAGATCCAAATATTAACATCACTGAAGCAGCTTTCGACCATTTTAGAGTAACAGAAAATAGCACACTTGAAGTGTCAAATAATCAAAATCAATTCTTATTAATCGTTCCAAATCCAACAGATGGAAATTTTAAAATTCAAGGTTCGAAATTGGGAGATGAAATTCAAGTAATCGACTTGCAAGGGAAATTTATTTTCAGTCAAGTTTTAACCTCAAATGAAGAATCAATTAACTTAAACAATTTGAAACAAGGAACATATTTTGTGCAACTCAAAAACACTATTTTGAAAGTTATAAAGTTTTAATTGTGTAATAAACCTTTGGGCACTTTCATTTATTTAAGGAATACCGCTTATTTTTGACCAAAACATTCCGTATGCAACTTGATTTATCCATAGTAATTCCTTTGTTCAACGAAGACGAATCTTTGCCCGAATTACATACTTGGATTCAAAAAGTAGTAAATCAACACAATCTATCTTACGAAGTGATTTTCGTTGATGATGGAAGCAAAGACAAATCTTGGAAAGTAATTGAAGAATTAAGTAAGAGAGATGCCAATGTGAAAGGAATAAAATTTCAACGTAATTACGGAAAATCAGCTGCTTTGCACAACGGTTTTGAAATGGCTTCTGGAAAAGTGGTCATTACAATGGATGCTGATTTACAAGATTCTCCCGATGAAATTCCTGAATTATATAAAATGATAATGGAAGCGGATTATGATGTTGTTTCTGGCTGGAAGAAAAAACGCCACGATCCTTTGTCTAAGACGATTCCGACAAAAATCTACAACTGGGCAGCAAGAAGAATAACAGGGATTCACCTCCATGATTTCAATTGCGGTCTAAAAGCTTACAAATTATCAGTTGTTAAAAGCATCGAATTATATGGCGATATGCATCGCTACGTTCCTGCTTTGGCAAAATATGCAGGATTTGTCAACATTGGTGAAAAAGTAGTGCAACATCAAGCACGAAAATTTGGTGTCACAAAATTCGGACTGAATCGCTTCCTAAATGGACCGTTAGATTTGATGACAGTTGCATTTATGGGGAAATTTGGGAAAAAGCCAATGCACTTTTTTGGAGCACTTGGAACGTTGATGTTTATAATCGGTTTCGGAATCGCTTTTTATCTTGGGGTTGATAAATTATTCATCCATAAAACAGGAAGAAACCTAGCAGAACGCTCCGAATTTTTCATTGGTCTTGTAGCAATGATTATTGGAGTTCAATTTTTCTTAACAGGCTTTATTGCAGAAATGATGGGTAGAAATTCTTCTACACGCAACCAATATTTAGTAGAAAAAGAAATTAAGTAATGTTAAATTGGTCAATCGATGAAAGCTGGACACTTTTTCTAGACAGAGACGGAGTGATTAACGAACGAATAATGGGCGGCTACGTACTCGATTTCAAGGATTTTCAATTTAAACCTGGAGTGTTAAGTTCCTTCGCAGAATTGAGTTCCAAATTCAAGCATGTATTTGTGGTTACGAATCAACAATGCGTGGCTCTTTCTAAAATTTCAGAGGAAGAATTAACTAATATTCATCAAAAAATGGTTGTTGAGTTGACAAAAGTTGAAGGAAAAATCACACATGTATTTGCTGCAACAGAACTTAAAAATCATGATTCATTTATGCGTAAACCTTCCCCGAAAATGGGAGCAATGGCAAAAGAACTTTACCCAGAAATAGATTTTTTAAAAGCAATTATGGTTGGCGATACAGATACTGATCTGATTTTTGGCAAGAATCTTGGGATGAAGACTGTTTTGATTGTTACAGAAGAGAAAATTTCCGTTCAAGCAGATTGTATCGTTTCCTCTTTAAATGAATTAAATCAATTGTTATGAAAAGGTTTTTAGTCCTATTTTTTCTGTTTCCAATCTTAGCTTTTGCGCAATTCAATCAAAAAGATGTGAAAGGAAAAAAACAAGGTGCTTGGCAAAAAAATTATTTAAATAGTACGGTTCTACTCTACAAAGGTCAATTCAAAGACGATGTTCCTATTGGCGATTTTACTTATTTCTATGCAACAGGAGAAGTGAGAGCAATCATCGAACACCTTCCAAATAGTAAACGCTCGTATGGTTATTATTACCACAAAAATAAAGAGTTAATGAGCGAAGGTCCATTTTGGAATCAGAAGAAAGATTCTGTTTGGGCAAATTACAACATTGAAGGTTACGTGATTGGAACAGAAGAATTTAAAGACGACAAACTCAATGGTAAGCGAGTACTTTATTACCTAAGAAGTCAACAAGAATTTGGGAAAATGGACATTTTATCAGTTTCGAATTTTAAGGACAGCGTACTGAATGGTGAATCCAAAGAGTTTTTCTCAAATGGAAAAATTAAAAAATCAGGAACTTATTTGAAAGGTTTGAAAACAAGTGAGTGGCAAGAATTTGACATGGCTGGAATATTAATAGGTAAAATTCGCTACAAGGAAGGATTGCCTCACGGTTGGGCGTATGCATTTAACGCAAAAGGTCAAAAAATAAGCGAAACACTTTACCAATATGGAACAATTTTGAAAGGAAAAGAACTAGAAGAATTTTTATTGAAATGTGAAAAACAAGGTGTTGACCCAAATCAATAAGTTTTGTACTTTTGAGGTATGAATACACGTTTGCGAATTTTCTTAATTGCTGCAATAAGTCCTTTCTTATTATTGAATTCATGTAAAAAAGAATTGGTAAACAGTGGTCAATTTCTTTACCGTTCATATTACGAATTGAAAACGGGCAAGTTTATTGAATACGATGTAATGGAAATTTCACACGATGAATTCGCCGCAATTAAACACGACACTTCGATTTATCAATTAAAATGTGTTATTGGAGATACTTTTACAGATAATGCTGGAAGATTGGCTTACACTTATGTGAGGTATAAACGAAACAACGAAACAGAAGCATGGATTGAATCAGACTTATGGTCTACTATCGTTTTTAATAATAAAGCCGAATTAGTCGAGGAAAATCAACGCATCGTAAAATTAGTTTTTCCAATATCAGATTTCACAACTTGGAATGCGAATCAATTTAATAGTGATGTGAAATTAAATTGCACTTACACTGATTTACACAAACAGTTTCAGATCAATGGATTCAATTTCGATAGTACGTTAATCGTTGAGCAAGAAAACAAACGAAATTTAATAGAATTTAAACGCAAATATGAAATCTATGCCAATCGGGTCGGACTTATCAAAAAACAATATAAAGACTTGAAAATTTCAAACTTTGACACTTTAAACATCAAATCTGGGAAAGAAATTTTTATGACTTTAACTAATTACGGAGAATGAGTTTAAAAATAATTTCCAAATTTGGTTCGATGCAACTAATTAGTTAATTTGGAACTTACTTGGACTTAGTACTTCGAGAACCTTACCCTAGTTAATTTCTGTTTGTTTTATTTTAAATTTAATAAACTTTGTGTTCAATTTTACACCCCAAATTCTAAATTTTAAACTCACAAGTTTATAAATGAAAATAGTCTTCTTATCAACTTTTTATCCCTTTCGTGGTGGCATTGCTCAATTCAGTGCACACCTTTTTCGTGAAGCCGCAAAAAAGCATGAAGTAGAAGCTGTAACTTTCACTAGGCAATACCCCAGAATTCTTTTTCCAGGAAAAACACAGCTAGTAAGTGCAGATGATACAGCTGACAAAATTCCGTCAAAGCGCTGGTTAGATTCAATAAATCCATTCACTTATATTTCGACAGCACGAAAAATCCGAAAAATCCAACCCGATTTAATCATATCACGTTATTGGATGTCATTTTTCGCACCAAGTTTCGGTTATATCTTAGGCAAACAAAGCAAACGAACAATTCGTATTGCAATATTAGATAATGTAATTCCGCACGAACGACGTTTTTTTGATGACGCATTTAACCGTTATTTTCTAAATAAAAACGACGGATTTATCGTAATGTCTGAACAAGTTCAAAAAGATTTATTGTATTATTTACCCGAGGCAAAACACTTATTAATTCCGCATCCTGTTTATAACCATTTTGGTAAAAAATTATCAAAAGAAGTAGCACTTCAAAAACTAGGACTTCAAAATTGCTTTGATAAAAAAGTCTTATTATTTTTTGGAATAATTCGCGATTATAAAGGTTTAGACGTGTTGCTCCATACTTTACCGTTTTTGGATGATAGCTTCGTTCTTATTGTCGCAGGTGAAGTTTATGGAAGCTTTGAAAAATATGAATTACTCATTAAAGAAAAACAATTAAGCGAGAAAGTGAAACTTTTTAATCGGTACATCGCTGATTCTGAAGTGACAAATTTCTTTTCAGCCGCAGATGTTTGTGTTCTACCCTATAAATCCGCAACACAAAGTGGGATTACTAATATTTCTTATCACTTTGAATTACCAGTAATCTCAACGAATGTTGGCGGTTTGGCAGAAACAATTCTTGATGGAAAAACAGGTTTAATTGCAAAAAGCGTAGATGCAAAAGCAATTGCAACACAGATTGAACATTTTTTCAAAAACTGTAATCCAATTGAATTTTCAGAAAACATTCGTCAAATAAACCGAGAAAATAGTTGGGGAAATTTTGTGTCAAAAATGCTTGATTTTTCAGAGCAATTGAAATGAAAAAAAAGCATAACTTAAAGTATTTCTTTAATAAACACTACGAATGTTGATTTTACGAAACGTAAATTCTATATTTGCACCCTTAATTCAAATTCAAATATTCAAAAAATGCGTCTAAAAGGATTTTTTTGGTTTCTAACTATCTTATTAACAGTTGTTTGTGTTTACCAATTGTCATTTACTTGGGTAGCAAGTAACGTCGAGAAAAAAGCAGAGAAAGAGGCAGTTCTTAAAGTAAATCAACTGAAAGAGCTAGTGAAAACAACAGGTGATTCGGTTTTGTTACCAAATAACACTTATGTTGATTTCAAAAGCCCAGAGGATGTAGATTTAGCAAAAGCTGCTTTTATCAATGAAATTTTAAGAGATAAAGGTGACAAACAGGTTTATCCAGTTTTAGGTTCAACTTTCTCAGAAGTAAAGAAAAGATCATTGGCTTTTGGTTTAGATTTAGTTGGTGGAATGAGTGTAACGCTTGAAATTTCAATTCCAGAATTAATTATAAATCACGCAAAAAATCCGAAAGATTTAAAATTCATGAAAGCACACGATGCTGCATTGAAAGATTACCGCCAAGATGGAGGCGATTTCTTGTCATTATTCATTGATGCTTATCGTTCTCAAAATGCAGGTTTACCCTTGAATTACATTTTAAAAGGTGAATCAATAGGAATTAAATCTTCGGATTCAGAAGTGGAAAATTACTTCAGAACCCTGATTTCTTCTTCAATGGACGGAGTAGAACAAATTATGAGCCGTCGTATTAACCAATTTGGTGTGGCACAACCCAATATTCAAAAAGATCCAGCAACAAATAGATTGTACATTGAGCTTCCAGGAGTTCAAGATGAAAATACTGTTGGTGAAAAATTATCTTCAACTGCAAATTTAGAGTTCTTTGAAACATATTTACCTAGTCAATTTCAATTACAATGGCAAGAAGCGGGTAGACTTTCAAAAGATAAAGAGCAAGAAATTGCTCAAATTGATGATTCAACTGCTATTGAAGACACAATCGCTACCAAAGGCAAAGTTGAAGACTTAACGCTAAGCTCAATGTCCTCAAAGAAAAAAGGCCTAACAGAATTAATTACTCCAGTTGGAGATTATGCAATGGGTTACGTCGATTCAAAAAACAAAACTGAAGTAACAACTTTATTAAGAAGAAAAGACATTATTGCTACGCTTCCCCCTGATGTTGAATTCATGTGGTCTGCAAATCCTGAAAAAATTGATAATAAATCAACAAAAACAGCTTACTTCCTTTATGCATGTAAAATTCCAGAATCTGGAAAAGCGCGCGTAAATGGTGAACATATTTCCAAAGCATCTACAGGTTACGATCAAAGAGACGGTAAAATTACTGTTGATTTGGAAATGACAGCTGAAGGTTCTGACGAATGGGGAAGAATGACTTCAGAAAATGTAGGAAGAATTGTTGCAATCACAATGGATCGAGTTGTTTACAGCGCACCCAATGTAATCAATCCAATTACAACAGGAAATACTCAAATCTCTGGATCATTCACATTTGAAGAAGCACAAGATTTAGCTGGTTTGTTAAACGGTGGTGCTTTACCTGCTCCATGTGTTATTAAAGAACAAATGAAAGTCGGACCAACAATTGGTGCTGAAAACACAAGATCAGGTCTAATTTCTTTTGGTGTCGCTTTATTATTTGTTTTTGCTTACATGTATTTCTATTACGGTAAAGCAGGATTAGTTGCCGATATCGCTTTACTAGCAAATATCATTTTCATCTTTGGCTCACTTGGTTCTTTTGGTGCAGTTTTAACTTTAGCTGGAATTGCGGGAATCGTTTTAACAATCGGTATGGCGGTGGATGCAAACGTATTGATATTCGAGCGTATTCGTGAAGAATTAGCAGCCGGTAAAGAAATGCAAGAAGCAATTGATACCGGTTTCCAAAAAGCATTATCTTCTATTATTGATGCAAACGTTACGACATTATTGACTGCAATAGTTCTAAAAATATTTGGTTCTGGACCAATTGAGTCATTTGCAACAACTTTAATAATTGGTATTTTCACATCTGTTTTTTCAGCACTTGTAATTTCTAGATTGATATTTACGTGGATGTTAACGAAAGGTCAAAAAATCACTTTTGATACTTCAATTACTAAAAACGCATTCAAGAAATTAAATTTTGACTTCTTAGGTAAAAGAAAATCCTACTATATCATCTCAAGTGTAATGGTCGCTATTTCATTGTCAATTCTGTTTACTAAAGGCTTAACCCCTTCTGTAGAATTTTCTGGAGGAAGGTCTTATCAAGTAAAATTCGCCAATTCAGCGGATAATAATATTGAGTATATCAAAGAAAAACTCGGTAATTCAATGAAAGGAGCTTCTATTGATGTTAAAACTAAGAAAACAAGCTACAATGTTGAAATCACAACAAATTACATGCGTTCTGATGAAACAGCTAATGCAAAAGTGAAAGCTAAATTGCAAGAAGGATTGAAAAATTGTAAACCGAAAATGGGAAATTACGAACTTGAACCAGATTCTCGTTTTGTATCTTCAACAGTATCTAATGAATTAATTTCATCTTCTAGCATTGCAATTATCTTGTCCTTAATCATCATTTTTGCTTACATCTTATTGCGTTTTGGTTCTTGGCAATACTCAATTTCAGCAATTCTTGCATTAGCTCATGATGTTATAATCGTGTTAGGGATATTTGCATTATTCAATGGTATTCTTCCTTTTAATATGGATATTGATCAAGCATTCATTGCTGCGATTTTAACGGTAATTGGTTATTCTATCAACGACACAGTAGTTGTATTTGACAGAATTCGAGAAGATTTATCTTGGAAAAAAGATGCTGATTATTATTTAGAAATTAATGGAGCAATGAATTCTACTATATCAAGAACTTTAAACACTTCATTTACAACTTTTATTGTATTGTTTATTATCTTCCTTTTTGGTGGAGCAGCAATTAAAGGCTTTGTGTTTGCATTGTTAATTGGTATTTTAGTTGGAACTTACTCTTCTATTTTAGTTGCTTCTCCTTTATTGGTTGATTTGACTAAAAAGATAAAAGTAAAATAACTAAAGAAAATAAATTGAAAAGGCTGTTGGGTTCACTAACAGCCTTTTTTTATGACCTTTATATTCAAAAGTCAAAGTTATGATAAACTTAAAATTAAATTATTGGAATAGTAAATTACTAATACTTCTAACAATAAATTGCTTTTTAAAGTTAGAGGCTCAAAATCCAAATGTATCGAGTGGCAAAATTGTAAGCTATAATAACTTTCAATCAAAATATGTAGATGCTCGAAATGTGAATGTTTGGCTTCCTGCGGAATACGATAGTACAAAAAACTACCCTGTGCTATACATGCACGACGGACAACAATTATTTGATTCGACAATTACTTGGAATAAACAAGAATGGAAAATGGATGAAACCGCTTCAAAATTAATTGCTGCAAACAAAATTACACCATTTATCGTTGTTGGAATTTGGAATAATGGAATTAAACGCCGATTCGAATACATGCCTCAAAAACCGTTCAATAAGTTACCAAAGAAAACCCAATTCAACATTCGAAATCAATTCATGAATCAATCAACAAATGAGCCTTTTGATTTGCAGGCTGATCGTTACTTGAAATTTATCGTAAAGGAATTAAAACCGTTCATTGATTTAAATTTCTCCACCTCAACGAACCAAGAAAATACATTCATAGGTGGTTCTAGTTTTGGTGGAATGATTTCGTGGTATGCCGTCTGTGAATATCCATCCATTTTTGGCAATGCTATTTGTATGTCAACGCATTGGCCAGGACTGTTTCCAGGTACTTTTAATCCACAACTACCGGAACAGTTTTTAAACTATTTAAAGAAAAAATTACCCACTTCAAATTCACACCGCATTTATTTCGATTACGGTACAGAAACGTTAGATGCTTATTATGAAACGTATCAGTTAAGAGTGGATGCTGTAATGGAACAAAAGGGATATAAAGATGGTGAATGGATGTCTTTAAAATTCGTAGGTGAAGACCATTCGGAAAAAGCATGGGCAAAACGTTTGGATTACCCGTTGGTGTTTCTATTTGGTAAAAAATAATACCATTTCACTTTCTCCTTAAAATCGGGTTTTAAATGAATGGCTCGACAAAAGCATTTTAATCAATCACTGAACATTATTTTAACTTTCCCGAAACATTTAGTTAATTTCGGGCGTGAAAAATTGGATAATTGCACTTTGGAAAAAAAGCCATTGGTTTATAGCTTTATTGCCCTTACTTATTCTTCTTCGTGTTTATATAATTTACACAGCACAACAACAATGGATTGACCCTAAAACGAACACTTTAACTGCTTGGCTTGGTTTAAGTTTTGATTTGGCTTTAGTTTTACTTTCTTGGTTTCTATTTGGTTCGATCACTTATCTCTTGGGGAAAAGAATGAAATGGCTTGCTCCTATTTTTGGATTTATAATTCTCTTCATTTCAATCACTTTAGATGAATATTACTTAGTTTCACGCGATCCTTTGGACGAGGCAATTTTTCTCTTTTCGTGGAAAGAAGTTTGGATGATTGCTGGAGTTGAACAACGACTAACGCCACTTTTTGCACTTTTACTATTCAGCTTATTTCTAATTTATGCTTTACTTAGTTGGGGATTTAAAAAATTAAACCAAAAAGCAAGTGTCAATACGCAAAAATCTTTTTTTTATATTGGATTGGTTGCGTTACTTGGTTTACCTTTTTTGCACTATAAAAACACAGAAGATTTACCTTTAGAAGCACTTGTTAATAATCGTTTACTTTATTTTGTAAATCACACAATCGATTACTCGACAAATTCAAATTCTAAATCGAAACGTATTTATCTTAGGGATTTTGAAAAGTTAAATCCCGAATTTTATGGTCAAACTGCATCAAATGGAATTTATCCTACTTGGCATGCCTTTCCTGATAA
>Ga0105050_10004173_pt1 | contig 19403 bp, 21 predicted proteins | sample FRY01_FD_78088 | JGI IMG/M metagenome (GOLD analysis project Ga0105050, IMG submission 78088) | Freshwater microbial communities from Lake Fryxell liftoff mats and glacier meltwater in Antarctica - FRY-01 | ecosystem: Environmental > Aquatic > Freshwater > Ice > Glacier meltwater ...
ACGCCCCACCAACGAGAACGGGAACGGCCTCATCCGCCGCTGGCTGCCCAAAGGCACCGACCTGTCCGTTCACAGCACCGAGGACCTCGACCGCATCGCCAACCGGATCAACACCATCCCCCGCCGCTCACTCGGCTGGGACACCGCAGCCGACCGCTACCATGCCGCTGTCGCGATGACCGGTTGAACTCGCCCACCCCACTTGTATCTTCCGGTTGATTCCGAGGAGGACGTTCGAAGTGGTAACTGACCGCTCGGAAGTTGATTTTATTCGCAATGTGATTCACCCCACGACCTTCGTGGAGTTGGCCGGCCGCCGCACCTATATAGATCTTGACCTCTCGGGGGTCATCCGGTCGTTGTGGGCCCTCCGCATCAGCACCCTTGCCTGTTGTTAGGACGATTCGGCAGGCATGAAGCGAAAGAGAGTCGAACTGCGCGGCTACATCTTGTTCGAGTCCACCGATGACCTTCAGCGTTTCCTTGAGTTGTTAGCCGGAACGCACATTGCCGAGCATCGTTGGCAAATCTTCGACTGGTCCGCTGGCGTGGTTAGTCCGCTCATCAAGATTCCGCCGATCGGTTGGATCTACGGGATCCACGTTCGTCATCCTGGCCCTCGTCGTGAACGAACCGAAATCCGGCCAGTGTTCGTTTCCTCGTTCGCGACTTTCCACTTCTTAATTTGACCTTGGCCCATCTCGCATCTGGGCACATAAATATTGCCCGTGGTCCAGGAGCCGTGCCGTCGGCGACTTCTTCGATAAGGGTTCTGTTGTGAGCCTCGCTGAACGCAACAATTTCGTCACGCCACTCGGCGAGTTCTATGTCGGTTCAAAGTACGCCTTCTTCGGTAATCGTGGCCCGTTACACAAAGACAACCGAGTGGTTCGGCCGTGGGTCAACAAACGTTGGCTGGTGTGTGTGACCGATGGTCTCGGCCCGCCCGAAACTTTTATGGCGTCAGGCCATCACACCGAGTTGTTCTTTCTTGATGAGGCTACCGCACTCGCTGCCGGCCAGCGGCCGTGTTTCCAGTGTCGCCGCCTCGACTTCAATCGCTTCATCGATCTGTTCGACGGAGTGCGACCGCTCACCAGTCCACGTGCGCCGGCGATGGACGAAATCCTGCACGCCGAGCGGGTCGATCCCAATGGCGACCGTGTTCTCTTTCATGCCGAGGCAGCTGCGCTACCCGATGGTGTGTTCGTGATGATCAATGGTGAACCGTGGCTACTCGCACGCCGCGCAATCCATTGTTGGTCACCGCAGGGCTACCTGATTCATGCCGATCAACCTGTTGGAGTCGTTGAGGTGCTCACGCCCCGGTGCACTGTCGAGGTAATCAGCGCCGGCTACCAACCGCAGATCGATGACTCGGCATTTTCGACCTGAGATTCCCGCTCGCCAAAAACTTTTGACGACATTTCACTTCTTGATTCGACGAGCAAGAACCAGTGCCGCGGGACTTATCGATATCGGCATGCGATACGGAAATGCGATACGGAAATGCGCAGCAATATCGAACCAACAGGACCCCAGCAATCTTGATTCCCACCGGCGACGATCGACCCCTCGAACCCCATTAGTGGGACATCGGTCTGGATTACGCGCGGTGGCAGTGATGGGCGGAAGCGCCTGACGATGAGCGAACGTGTTTGCGCGGTTTCTATGGTGGAAGGAGATCGGCTCCGAAACCCTGCGGAGCCGCACGTGACCAATGGGCCGACCTAATGCCCACCTTGAACGGGGTAACCCTTGGATCGAAGTGAAGCGGCTAACCAAGTTTCATAGGTGAGCGCGCAACGCCGGGTCGTGAGCGGTGGATGACCTTCGTACAGGTCGGGTCGAAGGTGAGAACCGTAACGATGAGCCCATCTGCTCGATTTGTAACCGTCGAGGTGTTGCTGCATTCGCTCCTCAGGCGTTTTCGCTGACTGCCCAACGTAGACCCATGGAAGGGCTGCGTCTGTTCCCTTGGGTCGAGCGGCAGCCACCCCGTCAAGCTCTATGACATAAATGAAGTATTCCTCAGAAGCACCACTCGTCAATGCGTCATGGCGCGCGAGACGGAAAGCTCGACAAAGCTTGGCGCATTCCCTTGTGGTCGCAGTGACCTCGTACGGCCACAACAAAACTTCACACGACACACACACGAATGCCATCAACCGATTGCGGCTTCCGTCACGAGCGGTACTTTCACATCCGAAAAGTTCAAGATCGTTCGAACACTTCGGGCACAGTGCGCCGAGCCCGGGCTCGTACAACCAACCGGTATACGAGGCGCGAATGAGAGGGGAGTGGATTTCAATTCCGAGAGCATCTGAAACTGCAGCGGAGAGGTCGCAATCTGACTCGTTGCGTTGACGGGGTGGCATCGAGAAGACAAGTACCGAGTCGCTGCCGACACCCCTATTGGTGCGCCACGAACATGCACATGAGAACCCCGATAGCGTTTTCGCACGAACAGGCGCGTCTGGTCGCCGCCCATCCCGAACCAACCCCGAGTGAGGCACCCTGATGCAGTTCCATCTCTTCCTGCCCCAGATGCGTATGACGATGCCCGACCTCGTGACTCGGGCCCGCGCCGCCGAGTCGGGCGGGTTCGATGGGATCGCCCTCATGGATCATCTGAGCCCGCCGGGGGCGACCGGCCACCCGATGTTCGAGGCCATGACCACCGCAACATGGCTCGCCGCTAACACGACACGGCTCACGATCAGCCACCTTGTGCTGTGTGACGTGTTCCATCAACCAGCGGTGCTCGCCAGTCAGGTCGTCACGATCGATCACGCGTCAGGCGGAAGATTTGAACTGGGCATCGGCTGGGGATCGGTGCCCGATGAACTTGATCGATTCGGCGTCACCGAGGACCGCGGTCGCGTTCTGGTGGCGCGGCTGGGCGAGACGCTTACGGTGCTGAAGGGCCTGTGGTCGGGCGAGGAATTCGAGTTCTCCGGTGAACACCATCACGTCCGGGCGGGAATGCAACTGCCGACGCCCCTGACGCGCATCCCCATCGTGATCGGCGGCGCAGGTCCGCTCACGATCGCCCTCGTGGCGGCGCGCGCCGACTGGTGGAACTGCCCGATCTACGCGCTCGACCGCTTCGACGAATTACGCCAGCAGGTCGGTGCGGCTCGGCCCTCGCTGCAACAGATGGTGGCGTTCATCCCCGAGGAGTCACGAAGAGCTGAGATCACCGAGTTGGTGATGCGTCGCTTCGGGCACTTCGGCGCGGGACTGGTCGTGGGTGACGCGGAGCAACTTGGCGAGCACTTCGCGGGACTGGCCGACAGGGGCGTGGAGCGCATGTATGTCTGGATGGCTGACTTCGCAGATCCCGAACGGCTCGCGCAGTTCGGCCACGAGGTCATCGGGGGCTGAGCCGGTGACCGCTCAACGCGACACCCCGATTGGTGTGTCGCGGACATGCACGTGAAAACCCCGATCACGTTTTCGGCACGCTCAACCACCCCGAAGTTGGCGAGCATCCCCCAGAAACCAGTGGTTGTTCGTCGTACTTCTCACTTCGCCGGTTACGTGGCCGATCGCACCGTGATCCGATCGGCCTCCTTCGCCCTTCCGGCGGAGCGAAGCAGCGATGTGATGATCCGTTTCACCGCGGGAGGCTCGGTGCGTGCGGCCGCGGCGATGCTTCCGGGTCTGACCGACTCGGAGTTGAGGGCGGCGAGGAACTGGCGCTCTGTCTCGGCGGGGTCGCTGACGTGGTCGCGCCAGCTATCGGCGATCTCGAGCCAGGCGACTTCTAGTGGACGCAGCTTGGCATCGAGGCGACCGCGTCGCGCCGCTCGAGAGACAACCTTGATCCCCTCGGGTAGCCCGGTGGGGGTGCGGATAGGTAGGGCAAAGGTCTCGTGGCGGGGAACCTGGGTGGAGAGGCCGAGCGCGAGAGCGGCGCTGTATCCCGAGGGCCCGATCCCGTAGGTCAGGCCGGTGATTTGCTCGAGGATGTCGGCGTTCGAAGGCCGAGACATGCCGAAGGCGGTGCGGCGCCCTCGCCAGTACAGGCCGCGTCGGATGCGCCGCAACTCTCCAGCGGTGTGCAGGTCGGAGAGCGCTTGGTCGACGGCGTTGGGATTGCCCAGTTCGTTGAAGTCCTCTGGACGCCAGAAGCGGTCGTCGGCCTTGGCAATGCGAGAGCGGATGGTGGGAGTGACGCCGATGTTCGGAGGTCCTTGTGTCTTTCGCATGGCCGCACTATACAGTAAGTCGTTACGAGAAACTAGCTTGTAGGATCTGGACATGACTTCCGGCGATCGCCAATTGACACCCGATTTCCAGGCTGAGTTGACGGGCGCCGCCGAGTTCCTCGGGATGCCGGTGCTCGCCGTGGAGAAGGACTACTGGGTGACCCGGGCTCTTCGGGGCATGGCGGCTGCGCATCCGGACGGGTTCATCTTCAAGGGAGGTACGAGTATCACCAAGGGATGGCGGATTGGCCACCGCTTCTCGGAGGACATCGACATCCTCGTCCTCGAACGGCCGGAGCCCGACAGTGTCAACGGTCGGGACAGGATCTTGAAGGCGATCTGTGAAGCGGGCGCGAGTGCTTGCGGTGCTCAGGCCGAGCGCCTCCAGGGAGGCAAGGGCGAGCATCGTACGGTCAGCGTTGCCTATCCCGCGTATTTCGCGAGTGACCAAACGCTCCTCGATCACATCCTTCTCGAGCTCGGCTATTCCGGCGGGCCAACTCCGACCGAGGTTCAGACACTTACACCGCTGGTGGCGGAAGCGCTGATCGCCGTCGATGTCGACGTGTCCGATAACCCGGACCTCCAACCCTTCGGCGTGACCTGCTTGCACCCCGGCCGGCCGGTGGCTTCGCCGAGGCGTACGCTTTCAACGCGACCGGCGCGCATCGTGATGTTCTGCAAGGTGCCTACGCAGAGGGCATCGATGCGCTCTACTACGGACCCGCAGAGGATCTGCCGAGTTGGGATGCGATCGAGGGTCGCGCCCACGACATTGCCGAGCTGCTCTGAACTGTCCTCCTGCGGGTACGTGCCGGCAACTGCATCGGGAGCGAGAAGACATGCACCGAGACGCTATCGACACCCCGATTGGTGTGTCACGAACCTGCACGTGAGAACCCCGATGGCGTTTCCGGCATGTACGGCCTGACCATCAAGCCGAGAAGGTCCCGGAGATCGTCCCAGCCGCCACCTACGCTGCGGAAATGGAGTGGATAACGAGTCCTGAGGTGTGGAGTGCGCTCGCCGCATTGATGTTGCTCGAGGTGGTGTTGGGGATCGACAACGTCATCTTCATTTCGATCTTGGCCTCGAAACTTCCCGAAGATCAGCAGGACAAGGCCCGACGTTCGGGCCTTCTCGCCGCCGGGGGGATGCGGGTGGTGCTGCTTCTTGGCGTTGGTTGGGTGATTGGGCTCAAGGCCCAGTTGTTCGAAGTATTTGATCTGTCGTTTTCCGGTAAGGACCTCATCTTGCTCGCGGGAGGTTTGTTCCTCATCTACAAGGCGACCAAAGAGATACACGACAAACTCGAGGGCACCGAGCATCACGTAAGCGAACGAGTGGCGCCCACCTTTTTGTCTGTCATCGGCCAGGTACTCATTTTGGATGCGGTGTTCTCCATCGATTCGGTCATCACGGCTGTGGGAATGACCACGTACATCGGGGTGATGGTGTTTGCGGTCCTCGCATCGGTGGTCGTTATGTTGTTCGCATCTCGTTCCATCTACACCTTCGTGAACCGTCATCCGACGGTCAAGATGCTGGCGCTGTCGTTCCTTCTGCTCATCGGAGTCACGCTCATCGCCGAAGGTTTCGACCAGAAGATTCCAAAGGGCTACATCTATTCGGCCATGGCCTTCGCCGTGCTCGTCGAGATGCTCAACATCAGGGTGGCCAAGCGACACCGAGTACCTGAGCCGGTGCATCTTCGTCAAGCGCTTGTGCCTGACTGAACAATTGTGGGGGCGCGTTGGCGTCGGCCTCGGGATGAACCATAATTGGGCAAGGAACTGACACAGACTTCGCACCTCGCGGGGCAATTGTTGCTTCGCTCGAGGTGTGATGAAGACGGTCAATGCAGATGATGAGGGCATCGACACGTTCGATGAGATCAACACGTTCGATGAGGTCAATGCGCCCGTTGCGCCCGTTGAGAGTTTCGCGGTAGCGATCCAGAGGCGGGTGAAAGCCACGCTTGACCCGAGAGTGCTCTCCGGCGCCTACCGACGACTGCACAACAAGGCCGTGGTGGTGGCCGTCTGGTACATCGCGTCCTATGTGCTGCTCGTGATCGCCTCCGGCTGGATCATGGGCGTCGTCGCGTGCGTGTCCTTCGCTCTGGCCATGACCGCGGTTGGCTTCAACATCCAGCACGATGCGAATCACAACGCGCTCTGCCCGACCAGCGGCTCGAAGCGGTTCACGATCCCCAACCGAATCGCCGGTTGGTCTATGTACGCGCTCGGTGCGAGTTCGAAGCGGTGGATCGAGGGGCACGTTTTCTCGCACCACTCATCCACCAACATCGTGGGCAAGGACGACGACATCGAGTTGCGACCCTTCGCCCGTCTCGCGCCCTCGCAACCGCGCCGGGTGATGCACCGCTATCAGCATCTCTACGTGTGGATGCTCTACGGATTCACCGCCGCGGCGATCATCATGGCCGACATCATGGGCATCATCACCGAGTCGTTCACCGGTGATCGCCACGGACGCCGCCCCTCGACTGGCGACTACGTCGTCCTTCTCGGCACCAAGGTGTTGTTCATCGGAGCCACCGTTGGTGTCCCGATGCTCTTCCACCCGTGGTGGATCGTCGCCATCGGTGTCGGGGCCGTGCTCACCATCACTGGCCTGCTACTCGGTGTCGTGTTCCAGTTGGCCCACGTTGTCTCGGAGGTCGAGTTCGCCGACGGACTCGCACCCGAGGACGTCAAGTGGCACGAATGGCAGGTACGGACCAGCGCGGACTTCTGTCACGGTTCGTCACTGTCGGCCCGGATGATCACCTGGTACACCGGCGGGCTGAACTACCAGACCGAACACCATCTCTTCCCGCAGCTGCCGCACACTGCGTATCCGGCCATCGCTCCGGTGGTGGAGACCACCTGCGCCACCTACGACATCCCGTATTCGGTGCAGCCGACACTCCGGGCCGCTATAGCGTCGCACTACCGGCACCTTCGGGCTCTCGGTCGTGCCGATCTCGTCCCCAATACCGCGGTGAGCACGAAGGGTCGATCCCACTAGTGTCGGTGCGATCGATCGCGCCCGCCACACGAGGAACGGATTGAGGTGGTGACCGATGAATCCGACGTTCCGACTCGGACGCATACTCGGCATCCCCGTCGGGGTGAACTGGAGCGTCGTCATCATCGCCGGCCTCATCGGCTGGACCCTCGCGGGCTCGGTGCTCCCCGAGTTGGCTCCCGGTTCCACGACGACCGCGTACTGGATCGCCGGTGCGATCGTAGCGCTGGTGTTCTTCGCGTCATTGCTGGGCCACGAGTTCTCCCATGCGCTGGTCGGGCGTCGCTTCGGTGTCGTGGCCGACCGGATAACCCTGTGGTTGCTCGGCGGCGTCTCGCAGTTCGAATCTGAGGCTCCCTCACCACGCGCCGAGTTCTGGATCTCGATAGCGGGTCCGCTGATGAGCTTCGCCCTCGCCGCGTCGTTCGGTCTCCTGGCCTTCGTATCGCAGGCGGCGAAGTTGCCGGAACTCGTCGTCGATTCGCTGGTTTGGCTCAGTTACATCAACGTGGTCCTCGGGGTCTTCAACCTCTTGCCCGCCTATCCGCTTGACGGCGGGCGCGTCCTGCGGGCCTTCATGTGGCACAACCACGACCGCATCGAGGCAACTCGTCGGGCTGCCCGGGTCGGTTCGTTCATGGCATGGGGACTCATAGCGTTCGGAATGGTCATAGCGCTGAGCGGCGTGGTCATCACCGGTGTGTGGCTCGTGCTGTTGGGGTGGTTCATCGACAATGCCGGACGGGCGGAGGCGAGCGGGGTGGTGCAGCAGGACGTGTTGAGCCGGATCACCGTCGAACGGTTGATGTCCGCTCCAGTGGTGACCGTCCCCCACTCGGCGAACATCGATGCCCTCATCCATGACTACGTCCTCGGCCGTCACCTTTCGGCGTTCCCGGTGATGAACGGAGCGGTGCTGGTGGGTCTGGTGGGGCTTACTCAGTTGCGCGGTGTTGACCCCGCGCGACGGCACTCGACCACAGTCGGTGAGATCATGCTGCCACTGGCGACAGTGGCGACGGTGACGAGTTCGCAGTCGGGTGCTGACGCGCTGCGGATCATGGTCGCGGCGCAGGCCACGAGGGCGCTCGTCCTCGATCCCGGAGGACAACTGGTGGGCATCGTGACCAATACCGACCTCGCGAGGGCGATCCAGGTTCAATCACCGTAGCGAGGTGCGTGGATCGCGGGCTGAGCCGGCCCGGATCAGTCGCCGAGCAGGTTGTCGACCTTCACGAAGTACTTCTTGGCGAACGCGAGCAACTGCGCGTCGGTGGGGTGGTCTGTTGGTGGGCGTACGTGCCGGCAACCGCATCGGGGGGTGATTGGCGGCCGGCGGCGTCGGCTGACACGAACAGCCTGAGCTTGCTTGTCAGGGCTGGGACTCTCGTGGATCGAGGATGTGAACGGCGTGCACCGCAGGATTGTTAGGCCGCAGCAGATCGAGCACGACCAGTTCGAGCATCTCCCTGGGCAGCACGCACTCGGCGCAGTCGGCGTCGACGATGTGCAGCGCCAGGTGCGCAACCTCCCCATCCATCTCGATCAGCGTCAAGCTGACGCCATCCTCGGCGAGGACGTCGAGGACGGGTCCGAGGTCGAGAGCCATGTCAGTGGCCGCTAGCGGTGAACAACTCGATGAGGTCGTCGATGGCGGCATCGGCCCAGTCGAACAGCGTGGCCTCGTCGGTGCCACCGAGCGGATGGGGCAACACGAGTCGGCGGGTGTCGGCCAGTCCGAAGTTTGCGGACAGGGTCGTGGCCACGGGGTTGAACTTGGTGGTGGTGACGACCACCGCGGGCACCCCAGCGTTCTCGAGTTCGATGGCGTCCTGGACGGAGTAGGCGGTGCATGAGCCGCAGTCGGCTGCTCCGGTGACCACGAGGTCGGCCTCGGCGAGGAGCTGCTCGAACACGTCGCGGGCCATTGGAATGGCGGCGTTCGCCGATCGTCCCTGGGGGCCCTTCTTGGTGACGAGCGACACCGTGGCACCGGTGCGCGCCGCTAGGGAGTGGGCGGCGCGGACCATGACCACACCAGCGTTGGGTTTGCCGTTGTCGAGTACCGCGATTTTTAACCCGGCGAGCGACCGCGGCGATGGTGCCCGGGTCGACATCGTTGGACCGGGGGCGGAGTCGGGTAGGTACATCTTGGACATTGTTCAGCCCTCCACAGCGAGTGTGACACTTCGGGTCATGCCCCATGAGGGCACTACGAGGGAGTGCTTCCCTGGCCCTCCGGCAACGAGCACGCGGATGTTGTCGGCCTCGGCGGTCATGGGGAGCAGGTGGTCGTCGTCGACCTCCTTCATCCATTGCGCCCACGCCAGCTCTTCGAAATGTCGTCGGAACAGGCCGGCGGGTAACCGTGCGTGGTCGAATAGGTAGGACTGCACGTCGCGTCGGGTCATGGCTCTCTTGGCGAGGCTGGCGGCATGTTCGGGACCGAGGATGATGAAGAACTCGCCCTGGCTGATCGGCGCGTTGTTGACCGCCAGGGTGGCCATAGCGGAGGCGATCTTGTCCAGGATCAGTGCCGGATCGCCCGAGGCTTCGGCGTCGTGGACGTTGTGCGGGCCTTCGCCGCAGTGCACGGTGACCGCGCTGGGGGCGTCGATGCCGCGGCTGCGGGCGTAGCCCTCCCAGGGAGACTCGTCGAGGTTCTCGGCGGCGCAGAACGTGTACTTAGCGGGCTGTCCGTGGGTGGCGGCATCGCCCAGTCCCGGCGTGGCGCCGGCCACGTGCAACAGCATCAGTCTGACGGCCCGACCAACGGTGGCGTTGGCGCGGTTACCGGGGCCGAAGCATCCGACGCCAGCGTTGAACCCGGCGGTGCGGGCGATCTCGCCGTGGACGATGACCATGGGCGCCACCAGTTGGGTAGTGGCATTCACACCGCGCAGGTTCGTCTCTGGGTTGGCCAGTGCGCGCAGTGCGGTGAGCACGACGGGGAATACCGGCGGCGGGCAGCCGGCCATGACCGCGTTGATGGCCACCACCCGGCGGGTGACGATACCAGCGCGTGGCTGCAGGGTAAACAGCACCTCGTCGGGGGGCCCCGAGGAGTGCTCGAGCATCTTCTCGACCCGCTCGGGAGTGGGCGCCACCACCGGGAGCCCGTCGCCGAGCCCGCGTTCCTCGAGCATCCCCATGATGTCGTCAGGCAGGTCGATGAGTTCGGGTTCGTAGATGCTCATCGGGAGGACTCCAGTTGGTTGACGAACATGCACAACATGAGCTCGAAGCTCACATCGGGATCTGCCGACCACGAGAGCAGCCCGGCCTGCCGCAACGTCACGAAACCGTGCACGCTGGACCAGATCACCCGGTAGTAGTGGGCGAGATCCTCGCCGTCGAGCCCGAACGAGCGCAGCACGGCCATGAGTGGGGCGACGGTGCGCTCGCTGGCGATCCGCAGCTCAGGGGAGTCTTCGGCCGACCGTAGGCTGGCGGCGTAGAGACCGGGGTGAGCATCGGCGAAGGCGGCCATGGCTCGCACGACCGAACGAAGCGCGTCGCCACCGGTACGGGCCATGGCGGCCTCGCGGAGATCCTCGGCGAGCAGTGCCTGTCCGCGCAGGGCCAGTCCGTGGCGGAGTCCCTCGATGCCGTCGACATGGGAGTAGATCGACTGGCTGCGGATGCCGAGTTCGGCGGCGACCATTGCCAGGGTCAGGCTCTGGTAGCCGTGTTCATCGGCGAGTCGTGCCGCTACGTCGATCACGATGGTCTGATCGAACCGGGTGGTTGTGCTCATTGGTGGCTCATGTCTCGTACCGGTTCCACACGATCATGTCCTCCACCGGCGCACGGGGCGAGGGTTTGAAGTCACCGCCGGTCGTGTGCGCTACGGGCAGCAACGCGGTCTGGTCCCAAGTGGGGGGGATGCCGAGGATCTCGGCCATCGCCGCCTGGTCGGACTGGTGGGCCGTGGTCAACGTGGAGCCCAGCCCGCGGCTGCGCAGCGCGAGTAGGAAACTCCACACGGCCGGGTAGATCGACGCGTACATGCCCGGCTCCATGGTCCAGGTCGGACGTTCGGGACCGATGAGTCGCCCGTACCGGCGGGAGCCTTCCTCCACGTCGTAGCAGGGGATCACGATGACTGGCACCTCGGCCATATGCTCGGCGAGGTAGATGATCGAACGCGAGATGCGGGCGCCGGCATCGTCACCGGCGGCCTCCTTGACCGCCAGCATCTTGGACACGACCTCGACGGTGCACTTGCGGTACTGCTCGCCCACCCGCGCTATCTGGTCGGGGTCGTCGATCACGATCCAGTGCCACTCCTGGGCGTTGGAGGCGTTTGGTGAGTAGGAGGCCAGGCGGATGCATTCCACGATGGTCTCGCGGTCGACGGGCCGGTGCAGATCCAACCGCCGGCGCACCGCCTTGGTGGTAGTGAGCAGGCGATCCACCTGGTCCAGATCGAAGGGTGGGTCAGCAGCCATGAGCACTCCTGTGTCGGGGGAAGTGGTGGGGGAAGTGGTGGGGGAAGTGGTGGGGGCAGCGGTGGGGGCCGCGCGCCTCGTAGCGGCTGACGATATGCACGTGGGCTTCGGTAACCGGCCGGTCCATGTCAGTAGCCACGGCCCGGAGAGACCTGATTGGCGAGCGGTTCCGACTGCACGAACCGGGAGAGGTTGTCGCGGAACACCTGGTGCAGGTTGGGGATGAGGGCCTCGGGCACGGTGGAGCAGTGCCCGGAAATCCGCAGGTTCGGGGCGTCCCACAGCGGGTCGTTGGGGGGCAAGGGCTCGACGGTGGCCACATCGATCGCCGCCGATGCGAGGTGGCCCGACTTTAGGGCCTCGATCAGTGCGGCCTCCTCGACGAGCGTGCCCCGGCCGAGGTTGGCGAAGAACGAACCCCGAGGCATTGCCGCTAACGCGTCGGCGTCCATCATGCGGACCGTCTCGGGAGTCTCGGGCACCGCGGCCACGACGGCTTGGCACTGGCCGAGCATCTCGTGGAGTTGGTCATTGCCGTAGACGCGGTCGACGTGAGGATCGACGGCCGCATCCGTCGAGCGTCGATTCACCAGCACCCGCATGCCGAACGCGTGGGCGCGGACTGCGACGGCCTGGTTGATGGCGCCGTATCCGATGAGGCCCAGGGTTTGGCCGCTGAGCTGACTGCCGTAGAGGGGCTCCCAGCGGTGTTCTGACTGGGCGGCTTCGATTGCGGGGAACCGCTTGACCGACTCGAGCAGCCGACCGAACGCGAACTCCGCTATGCCCACGGAATTGCTTCCGCCGTTGGAGGTGAGGGTGACGCCGGCTTCGGCGAGCCCCACTGCCTGCAGGTGAGCGGTGCCGGCACCCACCGCCTGCACCCAGGCGAGGTGGGGCGCGATTTTGGTGATATCGGAGGGCAGATCAATGGCGATAGCGATGTGGATCCGGCTCATCTGGGCGCGGTCCTCGGCGGAGATACCCGGGCCTTGGAGGGGTTCCTGCGCGCCGCGGGTGCTGTCCACCGCCGCCCCCCGAGCCGTTCGGAGGTCATGAGGCTCGACGTAGGTGATGACCACCGTCTCGATGCGGGGGTCGATCGCCTCGATCTGGGCCAACTCCGAGTCGAACCCCGGAGCGGAGCCGAACCACTCGGGCGGGTACAGAATGCCGACAACGATGGGCTTCAATTCGGTCATATCGCCGAGGATACGCCTACAATGCTCAGGTTGGCAACTGATGGTATCAGGCGATCCGGGAGCGAACCTGTGTAGCGTCGCACCACACCGGATGTCGTCCGGAAGTTACCGAGCGATCATGGACGCGGTCTGTTGCGAGTCACGCCCTCGGGGACTTCTGGGGGCCGCCGATCGTATGATTTGCGTTCACAGCGGATGGGGGTTCTCCATGACCGATACCACCAAAGCATGAGACGGCCAACGGCGAGAGCGGACAGGAAAACTGCAAGGGGTGCTGGTCGCAGTCGTTGCCTCCGTAGTCGTTGCCTCCGTAGCGCTCATCAGGTGGATATCGGGGCTAGACCGCTCGCCCGGTTGGAGCGGCCCGGTGCTGGCACTCGTCACGGTGGCGGTGATCGCCGTGGTTCTCCTGACAACAGCGAGATGGAACGATCGCCGCGCCTGGTTGGGTGGCGTGGGCCTGGTCCTGGTCGCAGCCGGTTCGGGGATCGGCCGAAGTCGGACCGATGTGTACGACCGTGCGGCTTCGGAGGGCGGCGAGGTCATCGGTCGCCTGGATACCCTGTGGCCTCTGGTCTTGCTGGGGATAGCGGTGTCCGTCGCCGCACTTCTGTGGTCGTTTCGGGGGCCTCGGGAGACTCGTTCGCGTGCTGTGCTGGCCACGGGTTCCTTGTTCGCTGTGGCCGCTGGCTATCTCTTTGTCGCCGTTCTTATGCGGGACCTAGTGGTTTCTCAGTGGATATCTGGGCGCCCGGTTCGTCGGGGTCAACACGGTTTGCGAGTAACCGCCTCGACGCGAAGAACCTCCGTTGGCGTGGACGTGGGGGACCTGTGGCTTGAGGCCGCAGCCGAGGAGGCGGAGGCCATCACGGCATTCACGCAACTGGCGAAGCGTCTCTCTCGTGCCGGGGCCCCCGAGGTCCTGGTCGAGCGTTGCAATGAGGCCGCCCGGGACGAAGCGCGCCATGTGCGGGTATGCGAGCGGCTGGCGGCAAGCCCTTGGACTCTGCCGATCGCTGTCGATGATGCGGGGGCCGAGAGCCGGAGAATGCCCGTGGCGGCGGGTCGACCAATCGGTCATCGGGCTGAGGTCCTGCGATTGGCTGTGGAGTCCTTCGTGGACGGCGTTGTGGGTGAGGGTTTCGCTGCTTGCCGTCTCGAGGCTGGATCGACAACCCTCGCTGGTGACAATGGTGGAGTTCTTCGATCGATGGCACGGGAGGAACGACGCCACGCGACCCTTGGAGCGGACATCGTGTTGTGGGCTCTGGACGCGTATCCGTTGCTCGTTAGCGGTGGCCTACGGAACGCCGCTAAGCGTCTACCCGCCAGCGTCGAATTGCCTGCTACGCACACGCAGTTCTCCCCGTCAGAACTCCAGCAGGCGGGGCTCGTCGATGGTGAGCGGGCTGGCGACCTCTGGTCGGTGCACGCGAGGCAAGCCATCAGTTGGCTCGGTGAGATGCGGGGGGACGGACCCGTGGCCCGAAACCCACATCATGACCAAGTGGCATCCTGACGTCGACGGCGCGAGGCGGTTGCCGAAGCGATGTGCCCACGCATCTTCGGCAGCAGATCGGCGGGTGTCTAGCGTCTCCAAGAGCATTCGAACGTAGGTCGAGGAGTTCTTGGTGCCGACCGTGCTGGGCCGGCTCAGACCGCCCGGTAGGTGATCTGCATCTCCTTCACACCATTGATGAAGTTGGAGTGGAGTCGCCGGGGCGGCGCCGCCATCTCGATCTCGTCCACCCCGGCGAGAAGTTCGGTAAAGAGCACCCGGAGCGAGAGCCGGGCCAGGTTTGCCCCGAGGCAGAAGTGCTCCCCGATCCCGAAGGACTGCTGAGGGTTGGGTTCCCGGGTCACGTCGAAGCGGTGGGGGTTAGCGAACACCGACGGATCACGGTTGGATCCGGCGTACCACATCACGACCTTGTCGCCCTCGGAGATGAGTTGCCCGCCGAGGTCGAGGTCGCGGGTAGCGGTGCGCCGGAAGTGGTGGATCGGAGGCTCCCAACGCAGGATCTCGTCCACCGCTCCTGGGATGAGACCGGGATCCCGTCGAAGGAGCTCGAGCTGGTCGGGGTGCTCGATCAGGGAGATGAGGCCCTGGCTGCTGGCGGTGCGCGTCGTCTCATTGCCGGCGACGATGAGGAACAGGAAAAAGAGCGTGTACTCAATGTCGGTAAGCCGGCGACCGTCCACCTCGGCGGCCAGTAGCGCGCTGGTCAGGCTGCCGCTCGGGGCGGCCCTTTCACGCTCGGCGAGCTGCGATGCATAGGTGAAGATCTCGATCGACGCCTCCACCGACGTCTCCGGGGTGGGGGCCACTTCCGGATCCTGGCCATCGATGAGGGAGTGGCTGAGCTCGTAGAGCCGGTACCGGTCGGCGGGCGGCACCCCCATCAGTTCGCTGATCGACCACATCGGGATCCGAGCGGCGACCTCGGTGACGAAATCACAAGAATCGCGTTCGCGCATCTCGCCGATCACCCGGGCCGTCTCGACCCGGAGGGAGTCGGCGAGGCCATTGATCATCTTCGGAGTGAAGGCTCGGGAGACGATGCTGCGGAACATCTGATGCTCGGGCGGATCCATCCCGATGATGATCATGCGCAACTGGGCCATGCTCTCGGGGGTGGGGTCGAGCCGTAGCGGGCTGCCCTCGTAACTGGAAAAGTCGAGTGGCGAGGTGGATACCTGGCGGACGTCGGCATGGCGGGTGAGCGCCCAGAACCCGGGGCCGTCGGACTCCTCGTGCCAGTGGACGGGGTCCTCGGTGCGCAACTGGTCGAGCCATCGGTGCGGAGCGCCCTGCTCCCAGACCGAGGCATCGGTCAGATCGATGTCGGTGAGGGCGACAGATTCGTTTCGGGGGGCCATGTATGTCTCCTTAGGAGTTCGGATTAGGAGTTCGGACAGGTCTCTGGCTGATGCTTCCTGATCCCGCCAGCCTGGATCCCGCCAGCCCGCGCCAGCGGGCGCGCGGAGACGAAGGACGGGCGCGGCGGCACGCGCCTCTCAGGCCTGCGTGGAGGCGGCGATGATGTGCTCGATCCACCACTTCGGAGCATTGTCGGTGATGTTCGAGATGTTCGAGTAGTCGTGCCAGCGGCAGATCTTGCCGTCGCGCAGTTGGGTGACCGATACGAACGAATGGTCGATCACTTCACCGGTGTGAAAGTGCCACTGCTCGGTGTGCTCGGTCATGACGAGGTCGCCCTCGCCGATCATGTTGGTGCCGGGCAGGTGTTTGTAGTCCGAGAGCGGCTCGAGACCGATCTTCAGCCGGTCGAGCACACCGTCGGGACCGACGCCACCCTCGCCCGGGGTACCCACGTCGGTGTAGTGGGCGTCGTCGGTGAGCAGGGCCTTCATGCCTTCCCAGTCCCGCACGGCCAGGGCGTCCCAGTACTGCTGGACGATCTTTTTGTTGGTCTCGACATTGTTCATAGACCTACTACCTCCGCTAAGACGCGCAACTCCCGAGCAAACTCGGGGCCGCTGGGTGCATAGATGATCTCAGTCGTGCAGGGCACAATGCCACAAGAAATCTTCATCCTGCTCTGAGACATGATCTGCTGAGCGTAGCAATTGGTGGAGAGCGGCGACGAGCCCGAGGCGATGCAACAGTCGGCCAGTTCGAGTGATCGCGACACGCCGGGTGGAGTAGTTCCCGGATCCTCCGATCGAGCTCCCTGCGGGTCTCGAGGACCTGAGCGGTGTTCAGCGCGGGAGCCGCAACAAATTAGAAGTCGATGATCGGTCGACCCTGCCGGAGCGAACCGGTGGAGTTCGCGAGCATCGACAACATCGTGTACTGCCCGGCCACGAGAATGACCTCCACGGCGGCGGCCTCACTGAGGTTGTCGCGCAGCATTTCCAAGGTCTGATCGGTGAGCTCCTGGGATGCGTGGAGCTCGTCGACCGCGGTGATCACGCTCTTTTCGGTCAGGGTCCAGGTATCGGCGCCGGCCCCCTCCTCACTTCGCCGATCTCTGCGTCAGTGAGCCCGGCGGCGGTGGCCCAACCCACATGCTCGTCCCACTCATAGACGGATCCACAGTTGTGGGCGGCGCGCAGTGCCACGATCTCGTGGAGGCGCTTCGACAGCACACCGTCGACGTGCAGCGCCATCGCCCAACTGAGGAAGGGTCCGACCAACGCCGGGTTGTGGGCCAGGACCGCGATGGTCTCGGCGGTCTCACCACTGGGGGCAACGGCGAGGGCCAACAACTCGTTGGTAGAGGGATCGAGCGAATCACGATCAGGTGGGGGCAGGCGCATCATGCCACGATGCCTCGCTCGCGGAGCCCGGCCGCGGCCTCGCCGAGGCCGATCTCTTCGAGCAGTTCGTTCGTCTGCTCACCCAACGAAGGGGTGGGCCCGCCCGGATGCGCCGGCGTGGCCGAGAACCTCGTCGGATGTCGGGGGATCCGAACCCGGCCGGCCACGGGGTGGTCCCGCTCCTCGAAGAGCCCGACCGCCACCGCGTGGGGATCGCCGATGAGTTCCTCGGGGCTAAGGACCATCGAGAAGGGCACGCGCTGGTCATCGAGGCGCTCGGTGGCCTCGACCTGGGTGAGGTTCGCGGCGTGAGCGCGGCACAGATCCATCATCGCCTCGGTGGCGCCACGGTTGGTCCGGCGAGCGGTCATCGTGGCCACCGCCGGGTCCTCGTAACCCTCCACCTCGAAGGCCCGGCACATCCCGGCGAAATCGCTGTCGCTGGTGGGTGCCACCACGCCCCACCCATCGAGGAACCGGAACGGAGAGAAGCCCCCCACGATCGAAGAGGGCGAGGACCGGTCGGAGTCCATCAGCACCTCGTTGCCGGCGCAGTCCATCCAGAGGAATGAGACCACGGCGTCCATCATCGACAGCTCGAGGTGCTGACCTCCCGCTCCGTGGTCACGGGCGTAGAGAGCGGCACTCACCGCCTGCGCAGCGAACAGGGCGGTCACCTTGTCGGCGATGGTCTGGCGGACGAAGACCGGCACGCCATCCTCGGGGTCGGCCTGGGAGGTGGCGATGCCGGCGTAGGCCTGGATGGAGGTGTCGTAGGCGCTGCGCTCGGCGTAGGGCCCGGTGGAGCCGTAGCCGGAGAGCGAGGTGTAGATCACTTCCGGGTTCAGAGCGGCGATGTCCTGGTAACCGAGACCGAGACGGTCCATCACACCGGTGCGGAAGTTCTGGATGATCACGTCGGCCTCGGCGCATAGGCGCCGGGCCACGTCCAGGCCCTCGGGGGTGGCCAGATCGACCGCTATCGACCGTTTGCCCCGGTTGCACAGCAGAAACACCGCGGTCATGCCGTTCACGCCGGCGCCCACCCACCGGGAGATGTCGCCCATGCCCGGACGCTCGACCTTGACGACGTCGGCTCCCTGATCGGCGAGCACCGCCGCTGCGAACGGGCCGGTCATGGCGATCGAGAACTCGACCACTCTGACACCGGAGAGGGGTCCTGCGTGGGTTGCGTTTTCCATGGGATCTGCTCCGAGCAGTCGGTGGCCAGCGATAAGTGGCCAGCGAGAGGTGAGTGGATGGTAGGTGCCGGGGTCGGCGGTCCGCCGGAGCGCGGTCAGCGCCGTTAGCGCGGCACGGTGACCGTCACGATGCCGGGCCCCACCGACAGACCGCTGCCGTTCTCGGTCCAAATGATGAGCTCCACCACGGAGCGATCGCCTTCGTCACGGCATGACTGCACCCGACCCCGAACCGTGGCGGTGTCTCCGGCGGTGTTGAACGAGACCATCTGGAACCCGGAGATCCGCGCGATCCTGCCCGCGTTGCCGATGAACTGCCGCACGGCGCGCTCCCACATCCCCTGCAGGAAGAGGGTGTTGGCGTACATCTCCGGGGCGCCACCGGCCTGGGCCATCTCGGTGTTGTGGTGGATCAGGTTGAAGTCTCGGTTGGCGCCCGCTTCCATTACCAGGCGCAGCACGGGCAGCGGGAAGGCCACCGGTTCGATCAGGTCCCCGGGCTGGATATCCCGACCGGTGCGCTGGCCATCGACCGCTTGGGCCGGTGCGCCCTCGAGTAGCTCGGCCGGCACGGGGCGAGCCGGCATCGCGCCCCCGCCACTGCCCTCGCCACTGCCCTCGCCGGAGCCGGCGGACTCGGCCGGCTGGTTGGGTACGTAGACAAACAGCCCGGTGCGGATGGTGGCCACCGGGACCTCGTCGGTGTCGACCACGGTGGATTCGAACTTCACGAAGGCACCGCGGCCCACGCGGGTCTCCTTGAGCGAGACGTTAGTGAGGGTCTTGCCCCGACCTCCGAGGCGTTCCCCGACCACGACCGGCCGAGCGAACTCCACCTCGAAGTCGGTGGCGAACAGGCCAGTAGCCGAGGCCGGGTACTCGTAGCGGTCGATTATGAGCCGCGGCGGCGGGGCGTTGCGGTCCGCCGAGGGGAAGGCGATCTCGCCGGGCTCCCACTGCGAACCACCTACGAACGTGAAGACGCTCGTGTAGGGCGCGATCACGTCTGGGTAGCCG
>Ga0105050_10004175_pt1 | contig 19402 bp, 20 predicted proteins | sample FRY01_FD_78088 | JGI IMG/M metagenome (GOLD analysis project Ga0105050, IMG submission 78088) | Freshwater microbial communities from Lake Fryxell liftoff mats and glacier meltwater in Antarctica - FRY-01 | ecosystem: Environmental > Aquatic > Freshwater > Ice > Glacier meltwater ...
ATCTCCCATCAAAATAGCAGCCCGCTGGGCCGCCAGAGCACAAAATCAGCGGTACTCTTGGCCGCCTTGTCCGCAAAATGCCAACTTCACGTCAGAATCGCGATTGTTCGAGGTGGCCTTAAGATGATGTCGCCTCGCGCGCGCGGGCGAGAAACTGTGTTAGCGCTATCGCTGCACTATCCACCCGGTGTCCGGTTTATTGGCTCCATAGATTGAGACACCCCCCCCGAAGTCTCAACTGTGAATGCAGGAATTTTGCACTGGCTACGCTATCCGGATTAGCGTGCTTAAACTTTTGACCCGCCCCTCGCCAAAATTACGCATGCGTGGGATGTGCCATTTACGCGCGCGCGTTTTACTCCAAAAATAACTGTAAATATGTTTCTATTTGAGTTCATTTAACAACTCTTGCACCTACACTGTTACGGGATGTCCACTTCTATCTCTTTACCTCCGTGCTCAAACGCGTTTTCGGCAAGTATCTTTGATACAGCGATACAGGACGCAGAGAAGACAGCGCGGACCATTTTGTCAGCCACCTTTTCGGGATCTGGGGCAAGTTTCTGTCGACATACAGCTAAAGAGGGGTGGTTGAAATCAATTGGCCTGCTTGTGTGTGCAAAGGCGTTGCGAATATCTTTCAGTAGAGTAAGCCTTCCATCCATTTCTTCAGCAAAAATACCTAGGGCACGTCCAAGTTTGATTTTCGCGGAAAAGGTTCCGAAGGGTGCGTTAGGCCCTTCAAACCACTGCCTAGTTATCGTATCACCTGGATCGACAAGTCGGCTGCGAATTGCTAGTTCCAGTGTTTGCTCTACTAGAGCGCAACCCATAATGGCGGCACCTCGGTCAGATTCACTTGATAGCAGCGCGGTGTAATTGGTGAGTTCGTCTTCGGTCGGTCGTTCACGAGAAAGGTCCGCAATTGTCTGAATCGGAACCCCGCGAGAACCCTCATGTTGCGAACGATCTTTGTTCGGATCAGGACGACCTGTCCCTTTCGGAGATTGCTTCCCGCCGCGATGACGCTTTGATGGTGGCACTTTCGACTCCTCCTAAGCCACATAATAGCAATAAGAAGCCGAAAGAGTCTCAATCAAAGTAGCGTTTGCGTTTTTCGCCGATCTGGCGCGGCGCAAAGGTAATTTTAGGCGGCGAGTGAACGAGGTTGGTTATAGGTGAGGCGTTTCCCGCGAGCGCCTTTCAATGCCACTACGGCGCGTTCACTGTCAGTGATATTGCGGGTGTTATAGCGAAAATCAAATTCATGACAGTAGCGGCCAAGGTGGGCTTCGCTCATGTGGTGATAGGTTCCGATCACGCCGCGCTTGAATATGGAAAAGAAGTTTTCAGCCGTGTTGCTATGCTTGAAGCCAGCCATTGTGACATATTCTTTTTTGCTGTGATTGACGACACTGTGGCCATTATATTCGCGGCCAACTTTGGTATAAACAGGTGCTTCATCTGTCATTAGGTGGCTGGCACGATCAACATTGACAGTGATAGAACTCTATCGGGCTTTCGCGTTTCTGATTGGTGTCACCTTCGCCCTAGCTGCGCCGCCGCTAACTTCATCTCGGCAGAATAAGCCCCCGTGCTTCCAAGCATTGCGATTGTCTTTCGGAGCACCAGGATTAGTCCCGCCGTGCATCCTGCAGCGCTTACGCCCCTTCACGGCTTGAGAATGCTGGGCAGTTGCAATGATTTACCATTTATATTGCTGAAACAACTTTTCTAATCGTTCGCTTTCTGTTCTCATGCAGCAATGGGTTCCAGCAAAATCAAACCGATTCTTCCACGCGCATATTCGACAGTCGGGCAAATGCGCCTGCATGGCGTCAACATCAAAGCCCATTGCGATAAATGCGGGAATTGGTTTCGGGTTGATTTGGTCGCACTGGTTATGGTCAAAGGACCAGACTATTCTCTTATTGGTCAGCATCCGCCCTGTCGAATTATTGATTGCAAAGGCCAATGCAACTTTGTCGTTTCTTCCAATCAACACACACCAATGATTACGTTGAACCGTTGGGCGGAGGAAACATAGCCGCAGGAATTTGGCAATTGGTGCTAAGAATTTGCTTTTCAATGCCTGATTCACTATGTGTTCTTTATGGCAATCAATGCATCAGAATGGCCCGCAAGCACTGCGTTTGATCATGAAAAAGCGGTGCAAGTTGCGGCATATTTCCTCACTAAGAGTGGGGGACCGATCGACAAACTTAAGCTTGTGAAACTCGCCTATTTGGCTGACCGTCTGTCGTTTTCGAGAAGGTCAGCGCCAATCAATTTTGATGATTTTTACTCAATGCCTCATGGCCCTGTGCCGTCTTCGATGTTGAACGGACTTGACAAAAGATTTAACGGGCCCTGGGAGGCTATCGAAGTTGACGGAAACAAAATTACACTCGCGAAAGAGGTGAGTACCGATAGGTTGAGTAAAAACGACATTGGTATTTTGGAAGAAATATGGGATTTTTTCGGTACCATGGGCACTTGGAAAATCCGCAATTGGACTCATGATAATTGTCCTGAATATGAGGAGGTGACCGGCGGTCGGCTCTCGATTGGTTATGACGAAATTCTTCATGCTGTTGGCAATGATGAATCTTTGGCAATCTCTCGCGAGCTCCACAAGCTTCAACGTGACATTGGCAGGTTACCTTCTGCAAATGGCTCTTAAAGCGGGCAGCGCCTTTATGATGACAGGGACGGGTGGTTTTGGCAATTCCGGTGGCGGACACTTGTGTGTTTGCCTAACCAGCCCCTGTGACAAAGGTAACCTGATTGCGGTAACTATCCAAACTTATCTTCCGGGCTTTGACACCTCATGTGTATTAGATGTGGGGGACCATGACTTTATCCGACATAAGTCAGTGGCAGCATATTCAAGAGCTTGTAAAATTTACGGCGAAAATACACAAAAAATGATCGGCAACGGAAATTACACTGAAAAGCCGGATGTTATGCGCCGCAACCAGCCCTTTTGAAGCGCGCTCAGGCGTTTGACCTGCTCGGCGGGCACATGGACCAGCAAATGGCAGTGTCCGCCTTTATTGTCGCCATTTTCATGCACCCAAAGCCATGCTGTTCGGCTGCCATGTCGCGCCAGCGCCTTGGTCATCAAGTCGGTGAAACGCCCGGTCGCCCTCGCCATTCCCTCTAAGGGCACACCAGCCGCCTGCCAGTGTATTGTAATCATGCGGGTGAACGGTAGCCCGATTGTCGCCGCATGGCGCTCAGCGGCCTTTAGATTGGCTATTTGCACCTCTGTCAGTGCATGACTTTCCCGGCTGCCATGATTGCGTGCGCCGCCTCTGCCAGTGCAGTTAGTCAAATTGGCTACCACACCTAGTCTTAAGTAACTAATTGCATGAGCCGTGCCAGTTTCGGGCAATGGCATTTTTCCAACAGTTTCGTGCATTGACTTCGGAATTGAAACTTCACCGAAAACGCTGCTCCGGTGAAGTTTCAAAACTTCGCCATGCCGATTTTGATTTAGCATGACGCTAGACATCAGACAGCCACCCAAACGATGGCCAGCTTGCCGGTGCTATTTGGCCTGCGTTGTCCGCTGTCCCGGATTAGGCCTTTACGCTTAAGCTCGCTAGTTCGCGGCTGGATCGACCAACGATCCATTCCCAGCCGTGCGGCCAGTTCGTCGGCAGTAAGGCCCAGCCAGCCAGCTTCACGGATTGCATTTTGAGCCATGCGCTGAAGCCTCCCTAATTTGGGTGCAAGTGCAATGGCAGCGGCAATGGATGTATCGACTCCGCGATGGCCGGGTTCATTGGGATAGGTCATAGCGCCTCTCCCTCGGCCAACGGCGGCAAGCCAGCTTTATCCAGCAGCTTTGCCAACCAGTCACTCTGCGACGTACTTAGCGAAGTCGGATCAACTCCGATCTGTCCAAGAAACTGGCCTGCTTTGCGGGTCAATCGGTAGTCGCCATTAAGCAACGCTAATGCTGCCGAGCGATGATTTGTGAACGGAGCTTCATTCATTTTCCGCCTCCCCAAAGCAAAGCCGCGCAATATCCCGCGCCATCGAAGGCGACAGGCAGAAACGGCAAGCAAGCATTTGCTCCCGCTCTTGCGATGCGGTAAGGGAAAGATGCGACGGCCCACCATAGCAATCGCGCGAAGCCCGGGGTGCCGCCTCGGAACGCAATGTGGTGCTGTATCTGCTGGGATCGGTGTTCGGCATATTATGCCACCAGCGCCGTCTGATCCCGCTACACGCCAGCGCAATATTGGTGAACGGCCGCGCGATAGCCTTTTGCGGACATTCGGGGATTGGGAAATCAACGCTGGTGTCGCATCTTGCCGCACGCGGTCACGCGATGCTGTGCGACGATGTCTGCGTCGTCAAGTTTGACGATTCGGGTCGTCCGCATGCATTTCCGGGATTGCCGACGGCGCGCTTGTGGCGCGATGCGGCGGAACATCTCGGACATGACTGCGCGGAGCTTGATCTGGTCATCGATGGACGCGACAAATATCATACGCCGCGAAATCTCATGGTCGCCGACGGGCCGTTCCCGCTCGACCGCATCTACATGATCCACGATGGTCGGGGCGAAGGCGAGATGCCGTTCGCGCCGCTGAAAGGTGTCCAGGCGGTGCAGACGCTGATCAACGAAACCTATCGTAAAGTCTATCTGAACCCGATGGGCCTGTCCGCCACCAATATCATGCAGACCACCAAAATTGCCCGCCACGCACAGATATACACGATGCACCGCCGCCGCGGCTATGACGTGCTTGCAGCGGAGATCGATTTGCTCGAACGCCATTTGGGACAGCCATGATCTGCTATTCCCCGACCGTCTTCTTTTCTCAACATAAGGATCAGCCGTGAATACGACTCTGGATACACTGGTGGTAAAATGCGAAGATACGCTCTGGGACGAGGTCGATGACGAAATGGTCGCGATGAATCTGGAAAATGGCGCCTTTTACGGCCTCAGTCCAGTGGCCACCGTTATCATGAAATATATCGAAGAACCGCGCCGGGTGCGCGCAATTCGCGATCATTTACTCACGCAATATGAAGTCGATGCCGAAACCTGCAAGACACAGCTTCTCGCTCTGCTCGATCAAATGGCCGCCGAGCGGTTGATCGAATATCGCGACGACGCTGGACCAGGAAGCGGCAGCCTGTGACTGCGATAGCAGGCCTGTGGCGGTTCGACGGGCAGCCCGATGTCGCTGCCGATTGCAGCCGCATGCTTGCTGCGCAGAAAATTTATGGCCCGCATCACGGCGCGCAATGGGATAATGGTGTCGTCGCCATGGGCCGCCAGCTGTTCCGCATGCTGCCCGAGGACAGCGCCGATCGTGGACCGGTTGAATGCCGCGACGGGCAGATGGTGATGGTCGCCGATGTCAGGCTCGATAATCGCGACGAGCTGATCGCTGCGCTGCATCTGTCGGCGGAAAAATTCCGGCACGCCTGCGACGCGGAGATTCTGCTCGCCTGTCTCAATCGCTGGTCCGAAGCCGCGCTCGACCGCGTTGTTGGCGACTTCGCGTTCGCAATGTGGGACGATCGCCGCCACCAGCTGACGCTGGCGCGTGATTTCATGGGACAAAAGCCGCTACATTATCACAGCGGCAAGGATTTTTTCGCCTTCTCGTCCATGGCCAAGGGGCTGCACACGCTGCCCGAAATCCCTTATGCTCCCGATCAACAGACCGTCGCCGAATTTGTCGCGCTGATGCCGCAAGCGGGGCCGGGCAGTTTCTTCCAGGATATTTCCCGGGTCGAGCAAGGCCAGATTGTGACAGTGTCTCGCAAGGGCATCTCGAAGCGAAGCTATTGGAACCCGCCCCGCCCCGAGCGCGGCGGGAGCGTCCCTCGCGACGTGGTCGAAGGTATCCGTCATCATCTCGATCAGGCCACCAAGGCGCAGCTGCGCGGTGCCAATGGCGCGGTTGCCAGTCATCTCAGTTCGGGCTTCGACAGTTCCGCCGTCACCGCGACCGCAGCGCGGCTGCTCGCGGCGGAGGGTGGGCGTGTCACCGCCTTTACATCGGTGCCGTCGGTCGATCCGGAGGCAGAGCCGGATGACCGGCGGATTTTCGACGAGGGGCCGCTTGCCGCGGCCACCGCCGCGCTCTACCCGAATGTCGAGCATGTCCTGCTGCGCACCGGCCATATCTCGCCGTTCGACGATTTCGACCGCAGTTTCTATCTGTTCGAACGGCCCAAGCTGAACCCGTGCAACTGGGTGTGGCTGCGCCAGATCACCCAGGAAGCCCATGACCGCAAGCTCGGCGTGGTGCTGCACGGGACGATGGGCGACATGACCTTCAGCTATTTTGGTCTGCAACTGCTGCCGGAATTGCTGCGCCAGGGGCGCTGGATCCGGCTGGCGCGCGAATATGCCGGGTTGCGGCGCGAGACCGGGATGCGATTTAGGGGAATTGCCGGACACACCGTCGGCCCCTATCTGCCAACCGGCCTGTGGGATCGACTGAAGACCCATTTTCACGGCTATCATGAAGATGTCCACTTTCACACTGCGATCAATCCGCAACGCTTTGCCGAGTTGAATCTTGCCGAGCGAGCCAAGGCGCGGGATCATGATTTAAGCTATCGCCCGCGCAAGGATTCATTCGCCGACCGCAAATGGGTGCTCAGCCGCACCGGCCCCGGCAACAACAACAAGGGGACGCTTGGTGGCTGGGGTGTCGACCTGCGCGACCCGACCGCCGATCGCCGCCTCGTCGAATATTGTCTGAGCATTCCGACCGACCAATATCTGGTGGATGGGGTGACCCGGGCGGTTGGCAAGGCAGCGCTGCGCGACCGTCTGCCCGACGCGGTGCTGGACGCGCCCAAGCGCGGCTATCAGGCGAGTGACTGGCATATTGGCCTGACCGGCGCGCAAGCCAGCGCCATGATCGAGCTCGATCTGATCTCCGGCTGCGATGCGGCGAAGCGGACGCTCGATATCAAGCGGATGCAAGAGCTTCTCGCAGACCTCCCGACCGGCGACTGGCACGATCCGCAGGTCATTCGCGCCTATCGGCTGGCGCTGTTGCGCGGCATGTCGGCCGGACATTTCCTGCGCAAGGCGTCGGGATCAAACGGCTAGCTTTCGCTGACGGCAAAATCGTGCGGCTCTTTGTCGTCAAAATATCGGTCATAGGCCTGCTGCAAGCCGCGCTCGAAATTGCGCGTATAGCGCTTCGTATCGAACAACGGTTCGGTCAGCCGATTGCTGGCGAGCCGGTCCGTGATCTGCTTGAGCCTGCCGCGGTTTGTCGCGAGTTCCAGGATCAGGGCTTCATAGTCCGGTTCCGTCGTCGTGATCAGTTCGGCCAGTCCAACGGCATTCAACAAACTGGCCGCAACCCGCGCGGCGAACTGTTGCCCCTGTTTGGTCACCACCGGCAGGCCTGCCCAGAGGGCATCACTGGCGGTGGTGTGAGCGTTACAATTGAACGTGTCGAGGAACAGATCGGCATGCTGGTGGCGGGCGAGATGGTCGGCATGCGGGATCCTGTCGGCAAAGACCAGACGGGACGGATCGACCCCTCGGGCTTCGGCCTCTTTTTTCAGATTTCGCTCGGCCCATTTGTTAGATCTCAACAGCCAGAGCACGCTGTCATCGACCTGCCGCAATAGCCGCATCCAGATGTCGAATTCTTTGGGGCTGATTTTGTAATTATTGTTGAAACAACAGAAAATAAAGCCATGCTCGGGCAAACCGAAATCCGCGCGGGTGGTGCTGGTCGCGGCAATCTCGCGGGCATCATCATTCGGTTGATAGCTGTGCGGAAGATAGATCAGCCGCTCGCTGTAGAAGCGCCGTTGATCGGCTGGAATGATCGTCGGATCGGCTATCAGATAGTCGATGAACGTCGTCGCCATCGTGCCGGGATAGCCAAGATAGCTGATCTGGATCGGCGCAAGACGATATTGGAAGAGGCCCGACCGCGTATGTTGCGTATAGCCCTTGAGGTCGATGGCGACATCAAGACCGTGGGAACGCGCCAGATCGACAAGAGCAGCATCCGACAATGCCGTGACATCGCAGAAATGATCGACATCGCCCTCGGCGCGCCGGCGCCATTCACCGCTGTTGCTGCCACCATAGCTATAGGCAAAAAGCTCAAACCGCGCGGCATCATGTTCGCGCAGCAGGCCCGCCATCAGACAGAGCGTGGCATGATCATGGAAATCTGCGCTGAAATAACCGATCCGCAGCCGTTCGGGACGAACATCCGGTTTGCCAGCAAGCGGTATCGGTGCCTGTTTATATTCCGCCACAGCCCAATTTTGCGACCGCGCCATTTGCCGCGCAGCATCATCCTCTGCGGACAGCATCATGAATGGGTTTATCGCTTGCGCGGTGAGGCCCAATCGCGCGCAGACGCCGCCGAGCTGATCGATATGGCGCCAATCGCAGATCTGCTGGCGCTGCAGAATCAACCTTGCCTCGGCTATATTATGATCGGGATTGAGCGCGACCGCCTGTTGATAGGCGCCGATCGCCTCGTCTGGCCGGTCCTGCTTCTGCAGCGCATTGCCAATATTATTATACGCCTCGCCATAATCCGACTTGATCGCGAGTGCGCGCTGATAGGCAGCGATCGCCGCATCGAGCCGACCCTGTTTCTGCAGCGCATTGCCGATGCTGAATTGCGCCTCGGCATAGTCGGGCCTGAGCGCCAATGCGCGGCGATAGGACGCGATGGCCTCGTCGAGCTTGCCGCGTTCCGCCTGTGCATTGCCCATATTATAGCAGGCGTCTGGATGATCCGATTTAATCGCAAGCGCGCGCTGATAGGCGGCAATCGCCTGATCGAGCTTGCCCTGTTTCTGCAGCATATTGCCCATATTAACATGGGCATCGGGATAATCCGGATTGAGCTTTATCGCCCGGGAAAATCCCTGCTCTGCCTCGTGCGTCCGGCCGAGCCCGATATTGGCGGCACCGAAGATATTCCACAGAATGAACGAAGACGGAAAACTCTCGGCCAGCGCCTGCGCCCGCTCGGCAACGGCGGCAAATTGCCCTGCCTGATAGAGAGCGATCAGCGCGTTCATCTGATCTTGCGGCGGATTGGTCACCATATTGCGTTCATGCGATCCGGAATAGTGAGCGCAGGCGCCTGCTCTCCCGACAATTTGGACATTGTTCCTCCGTCACTGGTGCGAATCCGGTCGATTACTTACGATGTTCCCCATAGCGGATCGGAATTGAGAAACATAGATTATGGCTAGCGCTTGCCCGCCGCGATTCCCCGGGCCAAAATACCGTTCGCAATCTCGGCAATCTCGACCGCGGATTTTTCTTCCGACCAGATGCCGTAGCGCATGCCGAGGAAAACATTCATGCCCATGATCGCCCAGGCATGGGCCTCCTCGAGTTCGCCGCGGAAATCCCCGGCAGCACTGCCTTCCTGGAGGCGTTCGTAAATCCGCGCCGCCGTTTCTTCATAATGGGAGCGATAGCTTTCCGGATCGACAAATTCGGCTTCGTCGATGATCCGGTAGATTTCCTTATGCTCGCGAGCGAAGGTCATGAACGCCTCGAGCGCCTGCTTTTCCCGTTCCAGCGCATCCTGCCATTCGGTCATCGCGCCTGCGGCATGGCTCTTCACCCGCGCGCTCATGTCCTTGACCAATGCGCTGAACAGCTCGTCCTTGGAATCGAAATAGGTGTAGAAACTGCCGAGCGCGGTGCCAGCCCGCTGGGTAATCCCGGTGATCGAGGCTTCGTGAAAGCCCTTCTCGCCAAATTCCAGCGCCGCCGCGTCGAGCAATTTGCGCTTGGTCCGCAACCCGCGTGCGGTGCGCGGCTGTTTGTCTTTGGACTCAGTATGTTCGGTATATTCAGTGGCCATAATGTCACGGCTAACCGCATTTTACCGGATATGCAAATTTCTAAGTTGAAATTCGATTCATGTTTCAATATAGAGCCCTTCACGACCTGGGAATGCCAGGCATTAATTCTAGGGAGAGGCTCTCATGAAATTTCAGCACACCGTTAGCTATGCAGCGATCATCACCGGTCTTGCGGGCGGATTAATCGCTCCAGCCACCGTCAATGCCCAGACCAGCGAGTCGGCCAATCAGGGCTCGGACGATGGCTTTATCGTTGTCACCGCCCGCCGCCGCGAAGAGCGGCTGATTGATGTTCCGATCGCGATCACCTCTTATTCGGCGGAAAAACTGGAACAGCAGGGCGCAGCCGATATTACCGATATTGGATTGACGACGCCCAATACGACGCTGGAATCCTCTCGCGGTACCAACTCGACCCTCTCCGCCTTCATTCGCGGCATTGGCCAACAGGATCCGGTTTCGGGTTTTGAGCAGGGCGTCGGGATCTATCTCGATGATGTCTATCTCAACCGGCCACAAGCAGCGGTTCTCGATATCTATGATGTCGAACGGATCGAAGTATTGCGCGGTCCACAGGGCACGCTTTATGGTCGCAACACGATTGGCGGCGCGGTCAAATATGTGACCAAGCAGCTGCCGCAGGATCCTTCGTTCAAGGCGCGGGTGACCTATGGCACTTATGACCAGGCCGAAGCGGTCGTCACCGCCAGCATGCCGATTTCCGACATCGTCCGCATCGGCGCATCGGGCGCGCGGCTTTCCCGTGGTGGCTTCGGCGACAATCTGACCAATGGTCTTGAAAATTATAACAAGGACTTGTGGGCCGGTCGCGGCTCGCTTGAAATAGGCGGCTATGGCGAGCCCGTCCTGATCCGGATTTCCGGCGACTATACCAAGGACGAAAGCAATCCACGCGGCGGCCATCGGCTGATTCCGGGTGCTGTTTCAGGCGCGCCGGTGCTTGACAATGTGTTTGATACACGCGGCGGTCTCAACGATCCGGTCCAGAATATCGAAGCTTATGGCCTGTCGATGAATATCTCGGCCAATCTCAGCGATACCGTCACCTTCCGGTCGATCAGTGCCTGGCGCAAGGACGACACGGCCACGCCGATTGATTTTGACGCACTGCCAGCGGTCGATCTCGACGTACCGGGCATCTATCGCAACGAACAGATCAGCCAGGAATTCCAGCTGCTGTATGAAGGCGACAAGCTCAACGGCCTGGTTGGCTTCTACTATCTGGATGCCAAGGCAGATACATTGTTCGATGTCCGCCTGTTCACGACCTTCGCCGGCCTCACCGCCTTTACCGAAGCCGATGTCGATACCGAAACCTATGCGGTTTTCGCCGACTTCACCTATGACTTCACCGAGCAGTTCAGTCTCTCGCTCGGCGGCCGCTATACCTGGGACGAGCGGACAGCCAGCATCTTGCGGCAAAATTACCTCGGCGGCGGATCGCCGACATTTGGCGGCGCGGGCATTCCGTTTGGCGCACCCGGCACCGATTTCCAGGGAGGCGCCAAGTTCAAGAAATTTACACCGCGTGTTTCGCTGAGCTACAAGCCGACGCCCGACCATAATATCTATGCAAGCTTTTCGCAGGGCTTCAAGGGCGGCGGATTTGACCCGCGCGGGGTTGGCGTGAATGCGCCGACTACTAATGCCAATGGAGTGCCCAGCGATAGCGAAGTCGCTGCCTTCCTCAGCTTCCGTCCGGAATCGGTCGACAGCTATGAAGTCGGCTATAAGGGCAGCCTGCTTGACGGCGCTCTGAACGTCGCGATCGCCAGCTTCTATACCGATTATAAGGATGTGCAGATTCCCGGTTCGGTCGCCTGCCGCGTTGGCGGCCTGCCCTCCTTCTGCGGTGTGATCAACAACGCCGGCAAGGCCACTCTGAAGGGGCTCGAGTTTGAAGCGGATGCGCGGCTTGGCCAGGATCTGGTTGCCAGTGGTGACCGGTTGAACCTGTCCGGCTCGCTTGGCTATATTGACGCAAAATATGACGAATATATCACCAACATCGGCGGCGTGCCAACCGATGTCGCGCAGTTCCGTTCGGTGCAGAATACGCCAGAATGGACCGCCAGCGGTACATTTTCCTATTCTACGCCAGTAGGAGAAGGCGACCTCTATTTCGGGACAACCCTGTCGTATCGCAGCAAGGTCAATCAGTTTGAAGTAGCCAACCCCTTTATCGACCAGAAGGGATTTGCCCTATGGGATGCCAACCTTGTTTACAACGCGCCGGACAAACGCTGGAGCATTGGCCTGCACGGCAAGAACCTGACCAACAAGAAATACAAGACGTCGGGCTATACATTTGTGGCCGCCAATCCAACGACCGGCGTGATCATCCCTGGAGCCAACGGCCAACCGATTGGTACGCTTGGCCCTGAAGGCACGCTGACCGCATTTTACGGCAATCCGCGCCAAGTCTTTGTCACCGCCGGGGTGAAATTCTGAACGACATCTAGGCAGATATGATGAAATATGCCGACCATGTCTATCGCAGTGCAGACGACCGGCTGAATCTTTACGCCCGGTTCTATCGCGGCAACGGTCCAACGTTGCTGATGATGCACGGCCTGACGCGAAACAGTGCTGATTTTGAACCTTTGATCGAGGCGCTGGATGGCAAATATCAGGTGATTGCCGTGGATCAACGGGGACGTGGTCGATCGGACCACGACCCGGAGCCGGGGAATTACAGTCCGGCGGTCTATGCGGCGGATATGTTCAGACTGCTGGACGAACTGGCAATCGGGAAAGCCGTGCTGATCGGCACATCGATGGGCGGATTGATTGCCATGGTCATGGCCGCCATGGCCCCGCATCGGGTGAGCGGGCTGATATTGAACGATATCGGCCCGGATGTGGAGCAAAGCGGCCTCGACCGGATCCAGGCCTATGTCGGTGCGCTGGAACCCTTTGCCAATTGGGAAGCCGCCGCTGCCCATTGCAAACGGATCAACATTGACGCCTTCACCGATGTGGATGATGGCTTCTGGATGGAATTCGCCCGGCACACTTGCACCCAAATGACCGATGGACGCGTCGGCTTCGCCTATGATCCATCCATCTCGGAAGGGTTTTCGGACGGCAGCGCCAATGTGGCACCGCCCGATCTCTGGCCGATGTGGGACCTGCTGGCGGCGATCCCGCTGCTGTCGATCCGGGGCGCGATATCGGATATCTTGTCCGCGCGCACCGTCGCTGAAATGCAGCGTCGCCACCCGGACAATTTTACCGCGATTGAAATTCCCAACCGTGGCCATGCGCCGATGCTCGACGAACCGGAAGCACTCGCGGCAATCGATCTTTTCCTCCAGTCGCTGGAAAACTGAATGGCGGTTTCGAAATCTGCGAAAGTGACTTCGCCCAATATCGCGCTCGGCATGTTGCTGATCGTCTATATTTTCAATTTCGTCGACCGCCAGATACTGGCGATCCTGGCCGGTCCGATCCAGGCAGATCTCGGGCTCAGCGACACGCAGATGGGGCTGCTCGGCGGCGTTGCGTTCGCCTTGCTCTATTCCACGCTGGCGGTGCCGCTGGCCTGGGTTGCGGACAAGACCAATCGCAGCTGGGTGATTACCATTTCGCTGGTGATATGGAGCGGATTCACCGCTGTCTCCGGCCTCGCCCAAGGTTTCTGGTCGATATTTCTGGCGCGACTGGGCGTCGGCATTGGCGAGGCCGGCGGTGTCGCGCCTTCCTATGCGGTGATCTCCGACCATTTCCCGAGCGAGAAACGCGCCCGGGCGCTGGCGATCTATTCGCTCGGCATCCCTTTGGGATCGGCCACCGGAGTGGTTGCGGGCGGTTATATCGCGGCCACCGTCGACTGGCGTCTGGCCTTTTTTGTCGTCGGGCTTGCCGGCGTGATCATCGCGCCCTTCTTCAAATATTTCGTCCGCGACAAGGTCAAAAAACCGGCACCAGCCGATCAAACAATGGCCCCTTATAGCTTCAAGGGCACTGTTGTCCTGCTGGCAAAGAAAAAGGCCTTCTGGTTTCTCGCCTTTGGCGCCGCGTCCAGCTCGATGCTTGGCTATGGCATTGCCTTCTGGCTGCCCAGCCTGTTGCAGCGCAGCTTCGGCCTGAGCCTGATCGAAACATCCCTGTTCTTTGGCGCGATATTGCTGATCGGCGGGGTTGCCGGTGTGCTCGGCGGCGGCATGATCGGTGACTGGCTCGGCCAAAACAACAAGGCCGCTTATGGGCTGGTGCCAGCGGCCGCCTTCCTGCTCGCGGTGCCATTATTCGCTGCCGGTATCATGAGCGGCTCTGCCACCACCGCCTTCATCCTGTTCCTGATCCCGCAGGCGCTGGCCTATTTCTGGCTCGGACCGGTGCTGTCCGCGGTCCAGCATCTGGTGCCAGCCGATTCCCGTGCGACCGCATCGGCCCTGTTCCTGCTGATCAACAATCTGATCGGCATCGGCGGCGGGATATTCTTCCTCGGTGCCCTGTCCGACAGCCTCACGCCGATCTACGGCGAGGACGGGCTGCGCTATTCGATGCTCTACTCGCTGATCTTCTATGTCATCGCCGCTGCGCTGATGGCGCTCGCCGCCAAGCCGCTGAAAAGCGAATGGATCGAGGAAGGCTGAAATCAGCTTGCGCGCACCGCATAACAGTCACGGTAATAGGTCAGCTTGCCATCCGCGACCTTGTACAGGCCAACCCCCTCGATATCGCCATCCGGACGCTTCCAGAGCCAGCGCGACCAGGCGACATGTTCATCGCCGGCAATTTCCAGAACCTCGAAATGCATCTTCTTGTCGGCCAGTTCTTTGGTCAGATGGTGCAGCAAGGCCGCAATCGCCTCTATGCCTTCGACCCGGCCAATCGCCGGGTCTTCGAACACCGCATCGTCGGCGAACAACGGGATCAGCTTGCTATAGTCATTGTCGTTCTGAATCTGCCAGAATTTCTCGATCAGCTGTTTTGCCTGTGCCATTTCCAATCTCTCAATCGCTCATGATCGCATTATATTTCAGCGTCTGTTTTTGCAGCGCCGCTGCAAACGCCTGTTCCAGCTTTTCCATCATCGTCGGGAACCCTTCGCGGTCGACAAAGGCCAGCGGATATCCCGCCTGCTGGCGCTTGCGCTTTTCCAGCATGTCGGAAAATTCGGGATGGTTGGTCAGGAAAATATCGGGCCTCCAGTCTTTGGTCATCGCCAAAGTCTTGCGATAATCGGCGACAATCCCCTGATATTGTGGCGGCCCGACCAGACGGTTGGCGGCGACCGTTGCCGAACAGAAAAATAGCGCTTGATAGGTTTGACCGCTCTGCACGACCGGCATGGTCCAGGAGGTGCAGCCGCGGCTGTGTCCCGGCGTGATATGCGCGGTCAGCGTGACATTGCCGAGCGTCAGCCTCTCGCCGTCGGCAATGATCCGGTCAACCTTGACCGGTGGCGCGTTCATCGCGCGGTCTTCCTCGGACCCCAGATAGAAGCCGCCTTCCAGCGCCGATCGATCACCCTCGCTCGCGACCATTTGCGCGCCGGTCATCGCCTTGAGCTCGGCCAGACCGCCGCTATGATCGATATGGGCGTGGCTGTTGAGCAGGATCTTGACGTCCTTTGGATCAAAACCCAATGTGCGGATCGCGTCGGCGACATATTGGCCCTCGCCCGGCATGCCGCCGTCGATCACGATATGGCCGGCGTCGGTCGGGATGAAATACATGCCAAGCCCTTCGGTCCCGACAAAATATATGCCCATCTTGCTGGTGCCGATGATCTGATAGGGGGTGACAGCGGCATACCAGCTGGGGAAGCTCTGCCGAAAGTCGAACTCCTCCGGAATCTCGTCATCGACCAGATTGGCGATGCTATCCAGCACATCGAGATTGGCCGTGTCCGGCGCGGCTGGCGCTACCGCTGAGTCCTGCGTTACCGGGGCGCAAGCCGCCAGTGTTCCTGCCAATATTCCTGCAATCCAGCGCATATCTCTCTCCTCCGTATCGCCACTTGCTAATGGGTGAGAGAGGAATGCGCAATATCCGCGCTATCGTTCGAAAAACCGGACCGTCTCGTCATCCATCGGGAACATCAGCTCGATCCTTGTCTCCCCGGCTCTGGTATCCTGCACCGAACCAAATTGCGCGATCACCGAGAATAAAGACAGGCGATTTTCGCCAACCTGGAAGATCGTCGGGATCACCGCCTGATTGAGATTGATCGACCCCATGTCGACATTCTGGATCCGTTCGTGCGACGCCAGCCGTCTGGCCAGCGCCGAGAGCTGCTCGTCTCCGCCCAGCTCCAATATCTCGGTGCGCAGGCGCGAGAGGGACAGCACCGCGACCTCGTCCCAATTCTCGATCAGGTCGAGACCGGCGCAGTTGATCAATATGTCGATCAGATTGGCTGGCGCGTCGGGGCTGGCCAGCGCGAGGATCATCTGCGCGCCCTGGTTGCTGCCGGCCACATTCCAGTGGCGATCGATGGCATAGCCGGGGAAGGGATCATGATGGTCCAGCATCGTCGCGATCGCCTGATGGACCGGAGCCAGTTCCGGCGCGTCGTCGGACAGACTGGGATAGACTGGCGCAAAACCGGCTGCATGGAGCGCCTGATTGGCGGCGGGACGGGGCAGCTGCAGGGCTTCGGCAAGGCGCAGCACCATCGTCCGGCTCGGGTTGGCGCGGCCCGATTCGAGAAAACTGAGATGGCGGGCGGACATCTCGGCCTCGAGGCTGAGGTCGAGCTGGCTGAACCGGCGGGTCTTGCGCCAGTCCTTCAATATCGCACCAAATTCCGACGGCATGACAGTCTCCTTCGCAAACCCTATGCACCTTCATGCCAGCAAGTCGCAGCGCATGCACTTACCCGCGAGGTAATTGTTTTCCCTACTGGCCGCTGGTCTAACCCGATCAGCACAAAAGGGAGAATATAATGTCATCCATGGCAGCAGCGCGGTTGATGCGCATCATCGGCTGGATATCGATCATCAGCGCGGCCCTGTTCGCCTGGGCCAGCGTCAGCGATCCGACCGGCGACAATCATCTGTTTTTCACCCATGCGTCGGCCGGCGACGCGGGCCTTGCCGGGATCGCAACAGCGGAAGCCAAGCTCGCGCTGGCGATTGCCGGCGGCCTGTTCGGTGGTCTGATGGGATTTTATATTTTCATCTCGGCACCCGGCGTGGAGCAGGCCAATGCCATGATCCGGCGGGGTACCGTCGCTGCGTTTCTGATCTGGTTCCTGATCGACAGCAGCGCATCCTTTGGCACTGGCAATGCGGCCAATGTCCTGATCAATATCGCGATATTGGCGCTTTATCTGGGGCCCGTTCTGCTCGTGCGGCGGGCAGCGGCCAAATAGACGATCCGGCAGAGACCCGTTCGCGCCGAGCCTGTCGAGCTGCGTTGCACGGAAAATTACCGATTGCCCCGGAAAGGTCCTTCGACAGGCTCAGGACGAACGGTGGCCGCTAGACCCGCCCGTTGACATCCTTGACCCACGGACCAAAGGGTGAATTGCCGAGCATCGCCACCTGGGTCTGGGCGCTGATCTGGTTGATCGCCACTTGCGGCTTGGGACCGGGGTGGACGGGAAGACGCAGCGGTCTCTTGCCCGGTGCCATCGCGATCACCCCGGCGATCGCGCGCGGAACTTCCATCGGATCGGCAGACCCGCCGCCGTTGCGCAATGCGCCATCGACCAGCGCCTGATAGGCGGCCTTGCGCTCGTTATCGGCGCGATCGAGCATCGGCGCGGTATATTGATTGCCATTTTCCCAGATTTTCGTCGGGAAGCCGCCGGGCTGGACGATGGTGACATCGACGCCGTGCGGGACCAGTTCATAAGCCATTTGCTCGCTCATCGATTCGACCGCAAATTTGGTCGAACTATACAGCCCCATGCCGGGCACCATCACCCGGCCGAGCTGTGACGAGACATTGATGATCAAGCCGGATTTCCTTGCCCGCATCTTTGGTAGAGCGGCGCGGGCGACCCGCTGATAACCCATGACATTGGTGTCGAACAGAATCTGCATCATCGCCAGATCCTGCAGCTCGACCGGCGCGCCAGTGCCGATCCCGGCATTGTTGATGACGACATCCATCGCGCCACCATTCAGCCGTTCGGCCTCGGCGACCGCCTTGTTCACCGATAATTCTGACAATACATCCAGTTCCAAAATGGTGATATCTAGATCATTTTCCTTGGCAGCCTGTGCCAGAGCGTCCGCCTCGGCGCGCGGCAGATTGCGCATCGTGGCAAATATCTTCGCGCCCATTTCGGCATAGAGAATCGCGCCCAGATTGCCGAAGCCGGAAGAACAGCCGGTGATCAGCGCCGATATGCCGGTCAGATCCGGCTTGCCCCCGGCGGCGGCGGTCGCCGGACCGGCGGAGAGCGCGAAACCGGTTGCAGCGGTGGCGCCGAGCAACTGGCGACGGTTGAGGGAAATCTTGTTGCTTTTTTCAGACATGGAAGGACTCCTAAATTTCAAAATCACTGCTACACTAGCATGAAATCCGTTTCGAAGTGAACGGGATAAGCGGGAGAGCGATATGCAGATTATAAAAGCCAGCGAAGCGGTGGGCGCGATTGTCGAGGACGTCGATGTCACCAGGCTGAGCGATCAGCAGTTTGCCGATCTCCGTCAGGCTTTTCTCGACCATGGCGCGCTGTTTATCCGCGACCAGAAGCTGACCCCCGAAGAGCATATCGCCTTTGCCGAGCGCTGGGGCGCGATCGACTTCAACCGCTTTTTCAAGCGGCGCGAGGGCTATCCGGAAATTGCCGAAGTGCTCAAGGAAGCGGACCAGCAGCTCAATATCGGCGGCGGCTGGCACACCGATCACAGCTATGATGACGCGCCGGCGATGGGATCGATCCTCTACGCGCTGGAAATCCCGCCAAGCGGCGGCGATACGTTATTCGCGGGGATGGCGGCGGCCTATGAGGCGCTGGATGATATGATGAAAGAGCGGATCAGCGACCTGCAAGCGCGGCACGGCAATGCCCATGTTTTTGGCGAAGCCAGCGAATATCGCAAGGCGATTGGCGACCGCTATACCAATGCCGAACAGGCCGGGCAGACGGCGGTCCATCCGGTGGTGCTGCGCCATCCCGAAACCGGGGCCAAGGGGCTTTACGTCAATCCCGGCTTCACGCTGGAAATCGTCGATATGGAAGCGGAGGAGAGCAAGGCGCTGCTGCAGCAATTATACGCCCATATCATGCAGGACCGCTTTCACCACCGCCACGTCTGGCGCGAGGGCGCTCTGGGGATGTGGGATAACCGCGCGACCTGGCATTATGCGCTGAACGACTATCAGGGACATAGACGTTATCTGAACCGGATCACGATCGAGGGTGTGGCTTTGGGGTAGCTTTTCGCGGATTTTGGGTGAGCGGTTATTTGCGGGTCTGCTTAGGGCGGGTGGGTTCAACCGGTCACCGCAACACTTTAGTCTTTCAGGAAAGATGGAGTGTACGCCATGGGTTATCGCCGCCGGATATTTTTCACAGACAGGCAGAAGTCACAGATCTGGGATCGTTGGC
>Ga0105050_10004177_pt1 | contig 19394 bp, 19 predicted proteins | sample FRY01_FD_78088 | JGI IMG/M metagenome (GOLD analysis project Ga0105050, IMG submission 78088) | Freshwater microbial communities from Lake Fryxell liftoff mats and glacier meltwater in Antarctica - FRY-01 | ecosystem: Environmental > Aquatic > Freshwater > Ice > Glacier meltwater ...
AGACGGTCGCCGCCGGCCCGGCCCTTCACGAGGCTGCCGCCCGGCGAACGACTCTGGTGATCGCGGATGAGCCGCATCACATGGGCGAGCAGGCCAGCTGGGGTACGAGCGCCAGGCGGGCCTTCGGCGAGGCGACTTTCAGGCTGCTGCTCTCGGGCACGCCGTTTCGCTCAGACGACAAAGCGATCCCGTGGGTCCGCTACGACGATGACGGGCTTAGCACCGCCGACTTCACCTACGGCTATCCGGAGGCTCTGGTCGACCGGGTCTGCCGGCCGATCACCTTCCTTCCGTACGACGGCGAAATGGAATGGATCAGTGACGGTCAGATGCGGTCCGCCGATTTCGACCTGGTGCTGCCGGCCGCCGAGTCGGCCCGCCGGCTTCGGACCGCGCTCGACGCAAGCGGGGAATGGATGGGCAAGGTGCTGGCCGATGCCGACGCCCGGTTGAGTGAAGTGAGGGCAGCCGGTCATCCCGACGCGGGCGGACTGGTGGTGGCCTCCGACCAGGACCACGCCCGGGCAATCGTCCGCCGGCTCAGCCTCGTCTCCGGAGGGCCCCCCGAGATCGTGATGAGCGACCAGCCCGGCGCCAGCGCCCGGATAGCTTCGTTCGCTGCCTCGGACGATCGGTGGCTGGTCTCGGTCCTGATGGTCTCCGAGGGCGTGGACATCCCGAGGTTGAGAGTGGGCGTGTACGCGACAGCCGCCAGGACGGAACTCTTCTTCCGCCAGGTGGTCGGCCGGTTCATTCGGACGACCACCTCGCCGAAGAGGCAGATGAGTTACCTGCTGCTGCCCGCCGACGGACGGCTGAAGCAGCTCGCGTTCGAGATCGAGCGGGAACGACGACACGCGATCGACCTCGCACCCGGTCTGAATGACGAACTTGAGGAGCTCGACGGCGAGCTCCCGGAGCGCTCCGAGGAGGGGCAGCGTTTTGAGGCACTGAGCTCGACCGGAGCCGAGCTTGACGAAGCGATCCTTGCCCAGACGACGATGCAGCTCTTCGCCATGGATGACATCGACGCAGGTCCGGACCCGGTCTCGGCGGTGACCGGAGAGGCGATCGGGTCAAGGCCCGCGCCGGCCGCGTCAACGGCCTTGCCGCGAGTCGGCGCTACCGGATCGAAACGCCCGGGCGCTTCGCCGCAACCCGGGGGACCGGAGAGGGAGTCGGCTTTCGCAGCCAGGGAACGGCTCAGGGCCGAGCGCCGAACCATGGTCGCCGACGTGTCCCGGAGGACGGGGGAGAGCCACCGCGAGGTTCACGCCCGAATCAACCGGATGACCGGCGCGACGGCCGTCGGCAAGGCGACCCGTGAGCAGCTCGAAAAGGGCAACGCCATACTGCTGCGTGATCTGTCCTGATGGCCCGCGTCGATCCCGAGTTCAGATTTGAGACCAGTACCTCCCAGGCGCGTGCCTGGGGCAAGACTCTGCGGGCGGACATGCCGCGCAGCCGGCACGGCGAGTTCAACGCCGACGATCGCGATCCGGTGGCGATAATCGAGCGCCAGAACGTTTCGCGCCTCCAGAACCTGGTCCCGGTGAGGATCGGAAGGATGCTGGAGTCGCCGTTTGCCTTCTACCGCGGGACCGCCGCGGTGATGGCCCACGACTTCGCCCCCGAAGCCCGTACCGGTGCCTTTGTCGTCAGCTGTGGCGATGCGCACGTCGCCAACTTCGGCTTCTTCGCCAGTCCCGACCGGCGGCTGCTTTTCGATCTCAACGACTTCGACGAATCCGCCCCGGCACCCTGGGAGTGGGATGTCAAGCGGCTCGCTGCCAGCGTCACGATCGGATTCCGTCACAACGGCTTCAGCGAGGAGCAGGCGTTCGAGGCAACCCGGGCGACGGTCTGCTCTTACCGCTCGATCCTGCGCGAGCTGCACCAGTTGTCGGCCCTCGAGCGCTACTACTTCCGGGTCGAATACGAAGAGCTGGCGGCGGTGGCCACGGGCGAGGGCCTCGAGCAACTTCGAAGACTGAACAGGAAGGCGCGAAAGAAGAACTCCACGCGGGTGCTGCACCAGATAACCACCAGCGACGAGGACGGAACTCCGAAGATCGTCGACCAGCCACCGATCCTCCAGCACGACACCGAGATGGACAGGGGGGAGGTGGAGCATGTGCTGGAGCGCTACATGAAGACTCTGCGCCCGGATCTCAATCTGGTGTTCTCCAAGTTCCACATGGTTGACTACGCACTGCGAATCGTCGGCGTCGGCAGCGTCGGCACCCGGTGCACGATCGCCCTGATGCTGGGTCCATCGGATTTCCCGCTCTTCCTTCAGCTAAAGGAGGCCCAGCCATCGGTGCTCGAGACCTATGGCCGGATCAGTCCGATGCCTGTCCGTGGCCTCGGCGACCGCGACCGCAAGCTTGAGGGCTACCGGGTCGTTTCCTGCCAGCAGGTGCTTCAGGCCGCCTCGGACCCGTTCCTCGGCTGGGTCAGAACCCGGACCGGACGGGACTTCTACGTAAGGCAGTTTCGCGACATGAAGGGCACGGTCAATCTCGATGCGCTGCCCGCAAGCGTCTTCTCCACCTACGGGATCCTCTGCGGCAGGTTGCTCGCCCGGGCCCACAGCCAGAGCCCCGGTTCGGCGGCGATCACCGGATACCTCGGGCAGTCGCAGATCTTCGACCTCGCGATCGCCGCCTGGGCGAAGAGCTACGCCGAGCAGTCCGAACGCGACTACGAGGCCCTGGAAGAGGCGGTCAGGACCGGCCGCCTGCCGGCCGAGCGCGGCGTCTGAGCTGCAGGAGGCGCTGGGACGGCCGGGCCCGGAGGCTGCCGGTCCGGAACCGTCAGGCTGACCAGTAAGCGCCGATCCTTGCGGTGAAGGCGGCCGGATCCTCGGCGTACAGCCGTCGCGCGATCGGCAGGCAGTCGTCGAGCAGCCCCCTCTGGCGGCTTTCGATGGTCTCTGCCAGGACTGAAAAATCCTCCTCGTCCCACGACCCGCCGTCGTCGGCCGGAGTGTGGCGCGTTTCGATTTCGTCCAGCAGTACAGACAGGTCGTTGTAGTCGCCGAGCAGGTCGGCCAGGCGGCTGGATTCATCCTCCGGCCCTTCAAGCCCGGCCGGCCACGCTTCACGCAGAAGTCTCGTTGCGTACCAGAGATCCTTTACCCGCTTGCGCCAGTCGTGCATGACCTCGGGCTCGGGCGGCTGGTCCCGCCGGAGCTGCTCTTCCACGCTCGTCAGGTCCTTGCGGCCGGCGGCGTAACAACGTTTCAGGCCCGGCTCGAAAAGCCGCCAGCCCGTGGATTCGAGCGGCCAGACCGCGATTCTCCGGCCTCCTGCCTCGATCCGGTCGGCGGCTTCGTCCAGGGCCGCATTGCTCGAGGTTTCGCCTTCGGAGGACGCGAGCCGGCGGCGCTGGACGAGGTCGCTCACCAGGCCGTCGACCGAGGGGCCGCCTTCCGGGTAGTCCTCGAGGACCGAGTCGAGAGTCCCGGCCAGAACCTCGGAGTCGCGTGTCGCCGATAGCAGCCGGGCGGCATCGCGGTAGCGGCGGTTTTCTTCGCGGTAGGTGTTCTTGCCGAGCTCGTCGCGGACGAGGCGCAGCACCGACCTCATCTTCTTCATGTCTTTCCTGGCGGTGTGCACCGCAGTTGCTCTGTCTTCTTTGGCTCCCTGACGCAGGCTGCTCACAGCCGAGTCCACCCGGCCCCGGGCCACCCGGCGAACACTCTCAACTGAATTTTCGCGCTCGAGTCGGTAACGCGACGGCTCCGGTCTGCCGGGCTTTGCCGCGACAGTCGCCGCAGGAAGGGATCCGGGTTCACCGACCGAGATCGAAAACTCGGCGATGTCGCTTTGGCCCGGTTCGACGGAGGTCAGGTCCCGGCCGCTCACCAGGGCGTTGCTCGGGGCCTTCATCGGTTCAAAGCAGATGAAGTTCTCATTCACCGGCGAATAGACCTGGGCGGCGTGGAATCCGCGTTCGAAGCAGACAGTGATCTGGCGCCGGCTGTCGGAGACCGAGAACGCGGCGCCGTCGGTCACGCCCGAAAAGGCGTCGTCGTAGTCCCGGTCTTCGAGCGGGCCTTCGAAGGCTCCGCTCTGCTCGCTCTCGCCGGTCGGGATGTGGCGGGTATCCGTCTCGAGGCCGAGCATCGCAGGCAAAGCCACGGTCCACTCTGCACGCTCACTGCCGGGCAGCGTGAGGTAGGGATGGAATCCGTAGGCGAGCGGCACCGCGAGGTCGCCGGTCGCGGTCACGGTCGTCCGCACGGTCAGCCTGGAACCTGTGAGGCGGAACTCCAACTCGATCCGGTGAGGAAAAGGAAAGGTCCGCAGCAGTTCGGGGTGCGCGCCGAAGTCGAGGATCGCCTTGACCGAGGCCGAGCCGAGGTCGTCCTCGGCCCGCGCTTCTGCCACTTCCCAGAGCGATGAAGCGGCCAGCGTGCCGTGGATCGCGAGACCGTTCTCGTCCCGCTTGACGCGATAGGCACCCGGCTTGATTCTCGCTGGTTGGGGGCCGAACTTCCACGAATCGCGGGCCAGCCGGTTGGCCCAGGGATAAAGGATCGGGACGCCCAGCGTGCTGCCGGACTCGACGTACTTGCCGAGCCCCTCACGCTGGTCAAGGAACTCTTCGCCCTCGAAAGTCAGTGAAACCACGATCATTCCCGCCCCCGGGACGAAGGTCGCCGAAAGGCCGCCACCGGAGTCGAGCCTGATTGCTTTGAACGCCATGGAGTAATGATGAAGCATGGATGGCGGCCGGGTGTTAACGAAATCCGAGCGGAGCGGGGAGGAGGATTGAGCGGCCGCGGCCCGTACGCCTCGCTCGCTCACGCGGCGGCTGTAGCCCTGGATACCAGGGTGGAAAGCATCAGTCCGTGTGCAGGCGGAGACATCAGCCTCGCCTTCCGGCTTGATCTGGCCGACGGCCGCGCCGCTTTCCTCAAGACCAGGCCCGGGGCGGGTGCGGACGAGTTCCGTTTCGAAGCGGCCGGGTTGCGGTGGCTTGCGGAGCCCGGTGGGCTCGGTGTGCCGGACCCGCTTGCGGTTATTGACGACGGGCCCCACGCGGGCCTGCTGATCGAGTGGGTGGAGCCGGGCGGACCGCTCTCGCCGGCCGGTCAGGAGGAGTTTGGCCGAGGTCTGGCCCGGATTCACACGGCCGGAGCCGAGGCTCATGGCGTCGTGCCGCCTGGCGCCCCGGGGCGGGACCTGCGTCTGGGCAAAGCCGTCCTTGTTTCGCCCGCAGATCCCGGGCCGGAGACTTCGTTCGCAGCCGTCTACGTTGGCCGGATAGATGCGCTGGCCCGGCAGGCGGTCGATATCGGCAACCTCGACCAGGAAGGGGCGGCGGTACTGGGGCGGCTGAGCGACAGGATGGAAGATCTTTGTGGGCCTCCGGGGCCGCCCGCGCGGCTCCACGGGGACCTCTGGAGCGGCAACGTCATGGCCGGTCCGGGCGGTAGGCCATTTGTCATCGACCCGGCGGCCTACGGCGGGATCAACGAGGTCGACCTGGCGATGCTGGAGCTTTTCGCTTCACCGTCACCCGGCTTCTACGCCGCCTACGCGGAGGTCCGGCCACTCGACCCCGGGTACCGCGAGCGCATCCCCCTCTGGCAGGTTCAGCCACTGCTGGTGCACGCCGTTCTCTTCGGCGGCCACTACGGGTCTGCCGCGGTAGACGCGGCATCCCTTTACGTTGACTGATCGGCCAGCCCGCGGCATGAGAGGAGCGGGTGGGGCTCAGCGCTGACCGTGCCCGTCAGGTTCCGGTGCCGCAGGCCACCAGTCCGAATTCCCTCGCCTGCTTGTTGGCCACCTGAAAGGCTGCTGGCGCTTCTTCCACAGTGGGGTCCTCCTTGAGCTGGGCGATTCCTTCCTCGAGCGCGTCGTAGATCTCCGTAGTCGTCTCCTCGTCGCCTTCCGGCGGGGTGAGGGCCCGAAGGGCTGCCAGCTGGTCTTCAAGGTTCGGGATGGCTTCTTTCGCGGAGAAGGCGCTTATCTGCTCCGGGGTCGGCGGCTTGGCGCCAAAGGTCTCCTGGATTTTCTGGTTAAGGGCTTTGTCAGCGTCACGGCAGATCGCGTCGGCCTGGCTTATGTACTAGGCCTTGCTCGGAGCGTCGCTGCTTGCGCAGCCGACACCAACGATCAGCGCGACGGGCACCAGCAACAGGAGAAAGCGCTTCGCATGCAATTCGGGGTCCTCTCGGTAGTGGGGGGCGACCGACCGGACGAATCCGGAACAGGCCCTCAATCCGAGTTCAGACTAGCGGCCGGAGAAGCGGGCGTGGCCCGGACCCTTCTCGAGGAAGGTGCGGACCGCTCCCGCCAGGTCTTCACTGGCGAAAAGCCCGGCTGCGTCGCGGCGGGTTACCCGGTCCGCTGCCGGCACACCACCCTCGACGTACGCCCGGACGATGCGCTTGGTCATCGCGTGGGCCAGGGTTGGTCCTTCGGCCAGACGCCGGGCAAGTGAGCTCGCCCGGTCGGAGAGCTGGTCGTCCGGCAGGACCTCGTTGACTACGTTCCAGCGCTCGAGGGTCGCTGCGTCGAACAGGTCACCGGTCATCACAAGCTGGCGGGCCCTGCCTGAGCCCGCACGTTCCGCCAGTCGCTGAGGTCCACCCATCGACGGCGTGAGGCCGACCACGATTTCGACCAGGCCGAAGCTCGCCGACTCAGAGGCCAGGATCAGGTCGCAGGCCAGTGATAGTTCAAAGGCGGCGGTCAGGGTCAGTCCGTGGGCGGCGAAAACCACCGGCAGAGGCAGGGCTTCAATTCGATCGACAAGGCCGAGCAGGTCTGACCAGAGCATTGAGGCCCTGGCCGGGCTCAAGCCTTCGAACTCGGCGACGTTGACCCCGCCTGACACCACCTTGCCTTCAGCGCGGATCAGCAGTGCCCGGGGAGGATCGGCCGTCACGGCCTCGATCGCCGCGTTGAGGCCGGCGATCATCGCGGCATCGAAGAGGTTCAGCGGCGGGCTGTCGATCGTGATGGTGGCCAGCGGGCCGTCGCGGTCGAGCGTTATCGGGTTCAAGCGGCTTCCTTTCCACGCAGTGCGAGTTCCAGTTCGAAGCGCGAGCGGGGGTCGTCGAGCGAATCCCCGAACAACTCGCGCAGCCGCGCGACCCTGTAGCGGGCCGTCTGCGGATGAATGTGGAGCGCGCGCGCCATCTCGGCGGCGTTGCCGCGGTGATCGAGCCAGGCAGCTGTAGTTTCGGCCATCCGTGTCTTCGCGTTCGGGGTCAGGCCCTCGAGCGGAGCCAGCCGGCTGCGTCCGAGGCGGGAGATCAGATCCCGGCTCTCGAATAGCGCCAGGTCAGCCAGGTGCTCGTCGGCCCTTGCCAGACCGGCATTCCGGATGGCGCCCGCCTCGATCGCCCTCAGCGCGCTCTTCGCAAGTCGCCAGGAGGTGTGCATTTCCCCCACGGCCATCTCGGGTCCGAGCCCGGCGGGTCTTGTGCCGACGGCCTTGCGGAGGAGCCTGAGCCGACCCGGGCCGGCAGCGTCCGGGATCACGATGCAGCCAGTCGCATCGACCATGGCCGAGATCACCTCGATCGGGAGGAAACGGGTGATCTCGGCCAGGTCGCGCTCGTGACAGGAAAGAGTGGATGCCCGCTCTGGAACCTGCCATCCGGCAGCGGCAGAGAGCGAGTCGAGTTCGGGGCGGGCCATCGGCGGGCGGCGGAGCAAGGCGGCGACCAGGCGGCGTTCCAGGCGCAGCCTCTCGCCGAGTCCTTCGGACTGCGCTTCGGCATAGCCCTCGGTCGAATCCGACGAGAGCTCATTGATGTAGACGAAGATCGATTCCGCAAGCAGGCTCAGCGTCTTGCCGTCCAGATCCGCTTCGAGGCTGGCGGCGGCGATCCGGCGCCAGGCGATCCTCGCCCCGACCCGATAGGCAGCCTGGAGGGAATCGAGAGCTCGTCCATTCTCGAATTCGCCCCTGCCCAGGCCGACATAGACGCTGCGGGAGGGCCCGCGGTCGGCATCCGGATTCCGGATCAGGCCGACGAACTGCCTGAGAGCCTCGGTCACGCCCACGTGAACGCCTCTGCCGAAGGAACCCTCGAGGGGCATCGCGTAGCCCGGCACCTCGCGACCGATCGTCTCGAGGATTTCGGCGGCGACGGCCGGCAGCTCGGGCTCGATCACGTTCGCGACTTCGGGCTGAAGGCCCCTCCATGGTTCTCGGTCGAAAGAAGTTATAACTCAACTTATAACAACTGCTACGGATGCTTTGTTGTTTGGCTAAGAACTTTGCTTCTGTTTACAAATATGATGCGCCCATGCGCGAGTCAGCAGCAGCCGGGGAGTCAGCAGCAGCCGGGCCTCACCGGCCGGAACCGTCCGAGGTCGCCATCAGGCCCGAGATGGCGACGGTCGACAAAGTCGCCAACGTCGTCTCGATCGCCCTCCCGTTCGTTGCCATGCTCGCCGCGATCGTGGTCTTCTGGAACCAGTTCGTCAGCCTCACCGACCTTTTGATCCTCCTGGCCATGTACGTGCTGACCGCACTGGGGGTGACCGTCGGCTTCCACAGGTTGCTCACCCACCGTGCCTTCCAGACCTACAAGCCGGTCGAGTACGGCTTCGCCGTTCTCGGTTCGCTGTCGGTGCAGGGACCGGTCAACACCTGGGTCGCCGACCACCGAAAGCACCACGCGCACACTGACAAAGAGGGCGACCCGCACAGCCCGCACGTCGGTCACAGTGACGGCGTAAGGGGAGCGATCGAGGGCCTCTGGCACGCCCACGTCGGCTGGTCGATGACGGACCACGGTCTGGCCGACGAAAAGAAGTACGCCCGGGAACTCAATGAAGACCCCGGAATGAGGTGGCTCAGCAAGTATTTCCTCGTGTTCCTGGTCATCAGCCTGGCTATCCCGACCGCCGCCGGATACCTGATTTCCGGCACCCTGGCCGGTGCCGCAACGGGGCTGCTCTGGGGCGGGCTCGTGAGGATCTTCCTGGTTCACCACATCACCTGGAGCATCAACTCGGTCTGCCATTTCATGGGCACCCGCCGGTTCGACACCGACGACCAGTCGACCAACGTCTTCTGGCTCGCCCTGCCTTCCTTCGGTGAATCCTGGCACCACAACCACCACGCCTTCCCGCGTTCGGCCGACAACGGCTTGCGACGGCGCGAGCTGGATCCTTCGGCCTGGGTCATAACCGGCCTTGAAAAGGCCGGCCTCGCCTGGAACGTGGTCCGGATCACCCCGGAGCGCCAGCAGCAGCGACTGGCCTCCGGCGGGACTTCCGGGACTTCATGAACAAATTGTTCGCGGATGCCTCGAATCTGTGTATGCTGCCCGCAGGGTAGGGAGTTGTAATTCAAAGGAGGAGATCTATGGGTATGAAGAAGAAGCTTGTTTCGTTTGCTGCGGTAGTCGTAGTGGCGGGAGCCATCGGAGCCGCGCCGGCAAGCGCCGCCGCGCCGTCCGTGCCTGCGATTCCTGACGCGGCCAGCCTGGCCGCTCTTTGCACGTCCGTGCCGCAGCCGTCGCTGCAGGCGGCCTGCAACCAGGTCGTGGCCAAGATTGGCGCCTGCGCGTCGGCCGGAAACACCAAAGCGCTGGTTTCGTGCCTGAGGACGGCTCTCGGTGGCCTCAAGCCGCCTCGCGTTGGTGGTCTGGGCGGCTTCAAGCTGCCGAGCCTGAGCGGTCTGAGCGGTCTGAGCGGTCTCGGCGGGCTCAAGCTGCCTGCGGGTCTCGACCTCTCCAAGCTGCTCGGTGGTCTGAAGCGCTGATCCAGACCACAGAGCCGCTCGGGCAATCGAGCAGTTGTTGAACACCGGGGCGCTTTGCGCCCCGGTGTTTTTCTTTTCGTGGGGCTGCCACCTCGCCCGCACGCCGGTCCAACCTGGTCGGCGTGCGGTAGTTTGGGGCGGTATGGGCACGGCACTACAAGAGGATCAATGAACCTTCTTTTCAGACCGGTCGGCCTCATCGCCGGCCTCATCGCCGGTCTTCTGGCCAGGAAGATCTTCGACGCCAGCTGGCGCCTGATCGACGGCGATCAGCCACCGGAGGCAGACGAGCGCTACATCTCCACCGGCAAGCTTGTGCTCTCGCTGGCACTTGAGGGGGCCATCTTCGCCCTGGTCAGGGGACTGGTGGACCGCGGTGCCCGAAAGGCGTTTGCCAACTACACCGGCGCCTGGCCAGGCGCGGACAACTCAGTCGAGTAGACCCTTCGAGCGACCTCGTTCAGGAGCGAAGGCGGGCTCGGGCCCTCAGGTCTTCGGAGGACCGGTGAAGGCCTTGCCGACCAGTTCCTGAACACGACCCCGGTCTTCCCTGCGGACCATCGGGGCATCTTTGGTAGGCACGACCAGACTGAAGAACTCCTTGCGCTCTTCTTCACTCAGGTTGTTGTAGAGCCGCTTCGTATGGTGGCTCAGCCACTGCGCGCGCATCCAGACGGCGGGCCAGTCGATCCGCTTCGCAAAGTCCCAGGCCTGGGCGGTCACTGCCGCCGCCGCACCAGCCTTCGCCGCTTTCGACTTCTTCGCAGCCACCCCGTCAGGCCAGTCTTGAGATTGTGAATCTGCGGGGGCCTTTCGGAGTGCTGACCTCGACCTCGTGACCGACCGAACGGTTGCGCAACGCCTGGCCGACCGGTGATTCGGCAGACAGCCGGCCTTCGGCGAGGCTGGCCTCGGTCGAACCGACCAGGGTCCAGGTGTGCTCGCGGCCTTCGGAGTCCGTTATGACGGCGGTTCGCCCGAAGCTGAAGGTGTCGGCCGACTCCTTGTCAACCTGGACAACAACCGCGTCGCGAAGGCGCTCACGCGCCCGCTGGATCCGGGTCTCAAGATGCGCCTGGTCCTCTTTGGCGATGTGGTACTCGGCGTTCTCCTTGAGGTCTCCCATCGCGCGCGCGACTTTGAGCCGCTCGGAAATCTGTTCCCGCCCGGGGCCCTCCATCTCTTCGATGTCGGCCTTCAGCGCGGTCAGACCTTCGGCCGTAATCGACTCGCCCGGTGCTTCGCTTGTGCTCATGTCTTCACCTTAGCTGCTACAACGACGGGCCCGGATTGCCGCACGTGGTCCGGCCCGAGCCCCGGGCCATTCTTATGCGTCAGTGGTGCTCAGGTGGTCTCGATCGTGAGGATTGGAACCGATGTGGGCTGCTCGCTGCCACCCTTGGGCTCGACGCTGACCATCACCACATCGACACCGTTCAGGTCGGGAATGCTGGTTGTCGCTGTGCCGTCCTTGCGAGGAGTGAAGAGCGAGTCGGGGCAGACCCAACCGATCGTTTCGGCGCCTCCGTAGGGCGGGTGTAAGGCAAACCATTTACGGAGGTAGCAGAGACGTTCTCAGAAGCAATACTCATGAAGGACCGGGGCATTGCGCGCCTGGCGGGGGCCGGTCTTGTCTCTCTCGCCGCGCTCGCAGTAGCGCTCCTTTTCGCACCCACCGCATCAGCGAACCCGATCGCCAGCGGATCCACCGCCCTCACGCTCGGCAGCGCGACTGTCAAAGCGGTCGCCCGCTGAGAAGAGCATGTACTACCGGTACGGGCGGTCCCTTCGGGGGCCGCCCGTTCCGGTGAATTTCGGTCCGGATGCAACCGAATCCGGATTTTCGAACGTAAGCAGCTGTAGCACCCAAAAAAGATCCAAAGAAGCATCCCCAACAGAGAAGCATCCACAAGAATCAGAAAGGAAGTATGGACATCAAGAAAGCGATACTCCTGGGACTTTGCGTCCCGGCCCTCGCCCTCGGCGTCGCAGCATGCAGCAGCGACGACGAGGAGAGCACCAGCACCGGAACCACCACCGAGCAGACCGACGCCGCAGCGACTGACGAGGCGGCAACCATGAACATCGTGGAGACCGCTCAGGCGACTGCGGACCTCTCCACCCTGGTTTCCGCGGTGGTCGCGGCCGACCTGGCCGAGACCCTGTCCGGCGCAGGTCCGTTCACCGTGTTCGCTCCGACCAACGAAGCATTCGCGGCGCTGCCCCCGGCAGAGCTTCAGCGTCTTCTGAAGCCGGCCAACAAGGACGAGCTAGCCAAGATCCTCACCTACCATGTGGTGGCGGGTGACGTCAAGGCAGCCGATCTGACCGACGGCCAGAAGGTCAAGACAGTCGAGGGCCAGGAGCTGACGATCACCATCAAGGGTGACAAGGTCATGGTCAATGACGCGACCGTCGCCATGGCTGACATCGCGACGTCGAACGGAACGGTCCATTTGATCGACGGCGTCCTGCTGCCGCCCAACTAGGTGAAAGTGGGGGGTGACTCGAATGTATGCCGCCGTCGGGTCACCCCCCGTTTACCTTTCCTTTGCGGGCGTGATTGACTATCTGATGCCTGTGCTTACCAGAAGAGCAGAACCGGAAGAGCAGGTCCTGGCGGACCGGCTCAGGGGGCGCGATGAGGTCGCGCTCTCGGATGTGTACGAACTTTATTCACGGCCTGTTTTCAGCTTCCTCAACCGCTTCTCCGGCGACCGCAGCACCGCTGAAGACATCCAGCAGCAGGTCTTCCTGGAGGTCTGGCAGAAGGCCTCAAACTTCGATCCGGACCGGGGCAGCATGCTCACCTGGATAATGACCATCGCCCGCAGCCGCGCCCTTGACCACAGCCGCCGGCGTATTCCCGAGCCGCACGACCCCTCGGTCGCCGCGATGATGGTCGATTCCGGCGATACGGCGGACACCGACATCGACCGGGCGATTGACGACTGGCACTTCACTCAGTTGATCGACTCCCTGCCCGAGCAGGAAGCGGAGATCCTGCGGTACCGCTTTCACGGCGAGTTGAGCCAGTCGGAGATCTCCGAGCGAACCGGAGTCCCGCTTGGCACCGTCAAGTCGCGCATGGTCAGCGCTCTCGAGCGGTTGCGCACGCAGATGGATGCCCGCTGATGAACTCCGATATGCGCCAGAGCGTGCTCGAGTACCTGCTTGGGGAACTGCCCCCGGAGCAAGCCGGGCGCTTCAAGGCCACGCTCCTCATCGATCCCGGACTGAAGGCCGAAGTCGAGCGGCTGCGCCCGGTGGTCGGCCGGCTCGAGGGTCACGGTGAAGACGCCTGGGTTGCGCTCGAACCGCCGCCGCTGGACATCGCTGCGATCGTCGCTTCCGACCTGCCCGCCGGAAGCTCCGCCATCGCTGACGAGGCTGCCGGCAGCCCGAGTAGAACCGGCGCCTCGCTTGGAACCGACAGCCCGATCGGAAGCGACAGCCCGCTTGGACCCGGGAGCCCACTGGAAGCCCTGCCCGAAGCCGCCTCCGAGGCGCCTTCCGCATCCGACAGAGGTAGTCAGGGCAAGCCGCGACGGAGCCTGGCGGAGGTTTTCGGAGTCGCCTGGCCGCGGATCGCGGTTGGCGCTTTTTCGGCCCTGCTCCTGCTTGCGGTCGGCGTCGGCGTGGGGATGCAGCTCGGCGGCGACGGAGCGGTCTCCGGCGGCGAGCCGACTCAGACTGCGCAGCTTCAGGCGTTCGGCGAGGAAGTTCCCCCGGGAGCGTCCGGGGAGGTGCTGCTGACCTCCGCCGACGGAGGTAACGGCGACCAGATGACCCTCGACGTATCCGGACTCAGGCAGAGCAGTGACCGCGAGTTTTACGAGCTCTGGCTGCTCGGTGACAAGGGTGAGCTGATTGCTCTTGGATCGTTCAGGGTTCCTTCGGACGGCAGCTCGACGATCGAAGTGCCGCTGCCGGTGAACCCGGACAAGTACCGGTACTTCGACGTCTCAATCCAGCCCGAAAACGGAGACCCGCAGCATTCGGGCCGATCCGTACTTCGCGGTCTGACCAGCTCCTGATTTTCGGCCAGGTTCTTGATCCCTGACCAGGTGGTTCTCGGCAGCGGTGGGGTGCTGGGAGACACGTGGATGAGCGCCCTGATAGCCGGCCTGCTTGATGCCGGCGGGCCCGACCTGAGGCGCAGTGACAGCCTTGTCGGCACCTCTGCCGGCTCGATCGTGGCCACGCGCCTTGCTGCGGGTGAGGATCTGCGTGAGTACATCGACCGCCGGTTCAGTGTCGATCGTGCCGAAATCCCCGGGTCCGCGCAAGAGCCCCGCCGCAATACCGCGGCGATCGATGGCGCAGCGGGCGGCGGTCCGCTCGGCGCTGTTGGAGCTGCCCTGCTCGGCACGGGCCGGCCGGCCGGCGCACTGCTCAGGCGCATCGTGCTCAAATCGCTGCCCGAGGGCAAGGAAGAACTCGTCCGGCTCGGAGCGACGATCGACCGGCTGATGCCCGACTGGGACCCACGACTGAGTCTGGTCGGGGTGGAAGTCCGGCGGGGTTCAAGGCTGGTCATGCGCTCTGAAGCCGACCTGGGCCTGACCGTCAGTGAGGCGGTGCGGGCTTCCTGTGCCATCCCGGGGGTGTTCCGTCCGGTGCAGAGTTCACTCGGCCCGATCGTCGATGGCGGCGTCTGGAGCCCGGTCAACCTCGACGCGGTCAGACCACCGCCCGGGGCCAGCGTGCTCTGCCTTTACCCCTCCGGTTACTCCAGCGTGCCAGGCAGTGTGAGGCGCTCGGTCACGACCGCGGTCTCCCGGAGCCGGGTTGCGATGGAGGCGGCGGCTGTGCGTCGTGTTGGGGCGCGGGTACTGGTGGTTGCGCCAGATGCCGTCGCCGCGGTGGCGATCGGTCCCGACCGGATGGATCACCGCCGTGACGATGCCGTCGCCTCCGCCGGGTACCGGCAGGGGCTGGAACTGGCCGAGCGGCTCGAGGGCTGGCTCAGTGGAGCAACGTCACACTCCGGCATGCATCCGTGACCCCGCCTCGTTCCGTATGAACCAGTAATGAAGATCGGGATTGTCGGATCAGGAATTTCCGGCCTCGCGGCCGCGCACCGTCTCAAGGACAAGGCGGACCTGACCCTGTTCGAATCTGACCGACGCACCGGTGGTCACGCCAATACGGTCGTAGTCGAGTCCGAGCGTGGCTTTGAGGCGATAGACACCGGCTTCATCGTCTTCAATGATCGAAACTACCCGGAATTCTCTGCGATCCTCGAGCAGATGGAGGTTCCCAGCCGTCCGTCATCAATGAGCTTTTCCTATAGCGACGGGGACTTTGAATATGCCGGCCGTGATCTCAACGGCCTGTTCGCCCGTCGGCGCAACCTGGTCAACCCGTCCTACCTGCGAATGCTTGCGGAGTTCACCCGTTTTCAGCGATCGCTTCGCGAGCTGGCATCGAGCGGTGAAGCCGGGCAGTCGATGGAAGAGTTTCTCGCCGAGAACCGGTTCTCGGCTTCTTTGACGGAGCGGGTGGTGGTACCCCTCGTGGCCGCCGTCTGGTCGGCGGACCCGGGGCAGATGTCGAGCTTCCCGGTCGGATTCCTGGCCAGGTTTCTGGACAACCATGGTCTGCTCGGCCTGCGCGACCGTCCCAGCTGGCGGACGATCGAGGGCGGCTCCTGGCAGTACGTCGAAGCGCTCACTGCACCGATCCGCGACCGGGTCCGCACCAACACGCCGATCGTGCAGATAAGGCGCTTTGACAGCCATGTCGAGCTCACGCCGAAGGGTGGCCAGCCGGAACGCTTCGATGAAGTCGTGATCGCCACCCATTCGGACCAGGCACTCAGGATGCTGGCCGATCCGAGTCAGGCCGAACGGGATCTGCTCGGCTCGATCGCCTACCAGACGAACCACACCGTGCTTCACTCGGACCTGTCGGTGATGCCCACCAGGCGCGCCGCCTGGGCCTGCTGGAACTATCGTGCGGACGGCGACCGCTCCGGCCCCGCCACACTCACCTATGACATGAACCGCCTCCAGACACTCTCCTGCCGGCGCCGCTTTCTGGTCAGCCTTAACATGAGCGACCGGATCGATCCAGACTCGATCATGGCGGAGTTCAACTATGAGCACCCGGTCTTCACCCCGGATTCGATCGCCGCTCAGGAGAGATGGTCCGAAATCAGCGGAGTCAGACGCACCCACTACTGCGGCGCCTACTGGCGTAACGGCTTTCACGAAGACGGTGCCTTCAGCGGACTGCGGGCCGCACGGGCGGTTGAGGCCAGTCTGCCCGGGGGCGGCAGCGCCGCCGCCAGCGAGGTTCCCAGCGAGTGGGCCTGAACAGCGCGATCTACGAGGGCAGCGTCAGGCACCGCCGGTACGGGTCCGTAGGCCGCGAGTTCTCCTACCGGATGTTCATGGTCTACCTCGACCTCGAGGAGGTCACGGAGGTAATGTCGCTGCACCCGCTGTGGTCCACGCGCGCCCGCGCTCCGGTGAGCTTCCGCCGGGCCGATTACCTCGGCCCCGCCGACCGCCCTCTGGACGATTGCGTGCGCGGAGCCGTTGCCCAGCAGACCGGCACCCGGCCGACCGGACCGATCCGGATGCTGACAAATCTGCATCACTTCGGCCTGACCGAGAACCCGGTCACCTTCTACTACTGCTTCGAGCCGGGTGGGGAGAAGCTTCAGTGCGTCCTTGCGCAAGTCACCAATACGCCCTGGGGTGACCGTCACAGCTACGTCGTCGACGGGGTCCAGCACGGCGGTGCACTTGTATCCTCGCGGCGTGAGAAGGCGATGCACGTTTCCCCGCTGATGGACATGGGTCACGTTTATGACCTGCGTTTCGCCGTTCCGGGAGCGACCCTGCCCGTCCACATGGCCAGCAGCAAGGCCGGCAGGCTCGCCTTCGACGCCACGCTCAGGCTCGAGCGGACTGAGATCACGCGCTCTTCACTCAGTCGTGTACTCGTCACCTACCCGCCGATGAGCTGGCGCGTGCTGTCCGGCATCTACCGGCAAGCGGCCATCACCTGGATGCGTGGCGCCCGTTTTCACCCCCGGCCGGGGCGACTGGCACAGCCGCACCGTCCCGAGGACAGCCCTCACGAAGAGGCTGCGTGTCCTCAGGCTGCGTCTCCACAGGCTGCGTGTCCGATATGAGGACGCGCGTCGCCAGGCTCAACCCGGTACGTCCGGGCGTGCTGCGTTTCCTGAACGGCATCGACTACGGGTCTATCCGGATTCACGAAGACGGCCGGGTGGACCTGCTGGGCGAAGGCAACCCCGGGCCGACGGTTGACGTAACCGTTCACTCCGCACGGCTCTGGACCCGGATGCTCCGGGGCAGCACCGGCATGGCGGAGAGCTACATCCTCGGCGAGTGGGACTGCGACGACCTGGTCGGTCTCGCCACCCTGGCCGGCAACAACCTGGAAGGGCTCGACCGGGTCCGGCGACCGCTCCACCAGGTCACGGGCCCGATCCAGCGCCTCGGCCTGACCATGCCTCGCACCACCCGCTCACGCGGCAAGAGCCAGATCGCGGCTCATTACGACCTCGGCAACGAGCTCTTCTCGCTCTTCCTCGACCCTTCGATGAACTACTCCTCGGGCATCTACTGCGACCCTGAGGACGATCTGGAGGCAGCCCAGATCAACAAGATGAACCGGATCGCGGACCGTCTCGAACTCGGCCCCGGCGACCACCTGCTTGAAATAGGTACCGGCTGGGGAGGCCTGGCGGTGCATCTCGCCGAGCGCACCGGCTGCCGGATAACCACGACGACGATCTCGAAGGAGCAGGCTGAACTGGCCCGCCGGCGGGTCGAAGATGCCGGCCTCTCCGACCGGATCGAGGTAATCGAAACCGACTACCGTGATCTGACCGGTACCTACGACCGCCTGGTTTCGGTCGAGATGATCGAAGCGGTCGGATGGAAGGACTTCCCGACCTACTTTCGCAAGTGCTGCTCGCTGATCAAGCCGGGTGGCGCGATGCTGCTGCAGGCGATCGTGATCGATGACGACGCTTACGAACTGGAGAAGGCCTCGCGCAGCTTCATCAGCCATTTCATCTTCCCGGGCGGCTGCCTGCCTTCGGTCGCCGAGATCAGCCGCTGCCTGGACATCGGCACCGACATGCGCACGGTCTGGGTCGATGAGATCGGTGACGACTACGCGCGCACGCTTGCCGACTGGCGGGATCGATTCCTGGCGGTGACCGACCGGCTCGAGGCGCTGGGCTATGACCGGCGCTTCCGGCGCATGTGGGTGCTCTACATGTGCTTTGCCGAAGGCGGCTTCCGATCGGGCCGCAACAGCGATGTCCAGATGCTGCTCGCCAGGCCGGGCTTCACTCCGGCCGCCGACCAGGCCGACCAGGCCGGTCAGGCAGCAGACCTGCCCTTGACCCAGCCCGCGGGGAACGCTCCAGCGGGAACCAGTCCCGCGTAGTCGGCAAAGTGCCTGCGCGCGACCCGTTCGGCCGCGCTGCCCTCGAAGACGGGCTCGAGGTCCCCGACGGTCAGCAGCACCCGGACGGTCGCGCCGATCTGGAAATCGGCTGCGGTCGGTCTGTCGCCGTCGATTAGACCACGGTCGGCGTAGGTTTCGATCCGGTCGATCACCGACGGAAGCCCGGCCAGGTCGCGGCTCATCCGTTCGGCGGAAATGTCGTGGTACTTCCAGGTCGAGCGGATGAACCGGATCGCAAAGTCGGTGCCGGGAGGGTCCAGCGCGTCGGCGCCGCCGAAAGTGCCCATCGCCTCGGGACGAAAATGAAGAGCCGACCACGGCAGTCGGCGGCCGAAGTCCTGGAAATTCCCGTCGGCCCAGAGCTCCGCCTCTCTGACTTCTTCAACGGCGCCTTCCGGGGACGGTCCGTCTGCCTTCGCCATAGATCCGCTCGATCTCGTCCTGGTGTTCGCCCATGCCGAGGTTGACCAGTTCGTAAGTCAGGTCCTTGTATTTGAGCGCCGCCTCGGCAGTCATGCACGGATGCGACGGCGGCAGGACGTGGAGGGTTATCGGCTCGCTTTCAGGCATTGCCGAACCCTACGGGCAAAGGCACCGAAATGGAAGAGCATGGAGAGTCGCTACGGTTCAGCAATGAACGCACGCATCGCACTTAATACGGGCTTCGGGCTCAGCCGGGTCGCCTTCGGGATCGTCGCGGCTGTGGTTCCGGAGAAAATCGGCCGTACATGGGTGGGCGAAGACGCCTCCCGGGCCTCGAACAAGACGGTCTTTCGTGCGATGGGTTTCCGCGATATCGCACTGGGAATCGGAGCGACCGAAGCGGCACTTCGTGACCAGGCCGGCCCCTGGCTGACGGTGTCACTGCTCGCCGACATCGGCGACGTCGCCGCGACCCTGATCTCGATCAACGGGATCGAGCGCAAGGGTGTGATCGTCACTTCGCTTTTGGCCGGTTCTGCCGCAGTTGCGGCTGGCGCACTGCTGGCGATCGACCGCAACTGCGCGCCCGAAGCCTGAACCGGTGACCGGGCCGGGACCCGCGGCATCCGGTGAACCGGATGCGCTTGCCGTTCCTCTCGAAGCCGCAGGTGACGCAGATCCGCAGATCACCGGCCGGTTCGACCTCGGGCCGGCGGCCCGCGGCCCGTGGCGGCCGGATGCAGCCCACGGCGACGCTCCGGCGGCGC